>OGMW01000655.1_pt1 | contig 36168 bp, 33 predicted proteins | sample 1573281 | NCBI WGS metagenome assembly OGMW01 (sample SAMEA2581907, study PRJEB24529) | metagenome | biome: Human gut stool | place: China | collected 2011 | reverse complement strand
CATACTCCACCGCTTGTGCGGGCCCCCGTCAATTCCTTTGAGTTTCAACCTTGCGATCGTACTCCCCAGGTGGGATACTTATTGTGTTAACTGCGGCACGGAGGGGGTCAGACCCCCCACACCTAGTATCCATCGTTTACAGCGTGGACTACCAGGGTATCTAATCCTGTTTGCTCCCCACGCTTTCGCGCCTCACCGTCAGTTGCCGTCCAGTTATCCGCCTTCGCCACTGGTGTTCTTCCTTATATCTACGCATTTCACCGCTACACAAGGAATTCCGATAACCTCTCCGGTACTCAAGACCTACAGTTTCAAATGCAGTTTGGAGGTTAAGCCTCCAGATTTCACATCTGACTTGCCGGCCCGGCTGCACGCCCTTTACACCCAGTAAATCCGGACAACGCTTGCCACCTACGTATTACCGCGGCTGCTGGCACGTAGTTAGCCGTGGCTTATTCGTCAGGTACCGTCTTCTACTCTTCCCTGACAAAAGAAGTTTACAACCCGAAAGCCTTCTTCCTTCACGCGGCGTTGCTGGGTCAGGCTTGCGCCCATTGCCCAATATTCCCCACTGCTGCCTCCCGTAGGAGTCTGGGCCGTATCTCAGTCCCAATGTGGCCGGTCAACCTCTCAGTCCGGCTACTGATCGTCGCCATGGTGGGCCGTTACCCCACCATCTAGCTAATCAGACGCGAGGCCATCTTCCAGCGATAAAATCTTTGACATGCCCGGGATGCCCCGGTCATGCGTCATGCGGTATTAGCAGTCGTTTCCAACTGTTGTCCCCCTCTGGAAGGTAGGTTCCTCACGCGTTACTCACCAGTCCGCCACTAAGCATTCCTATCATTTGGCCGAAACCTCAGTCAAGGGTGCTCCGTTCGACTTGCATGTGTTAAGCACGCCGCCAGCGTTCGTCCTGAGCCAGGATCAAACTCTCTATAAAATGGTATCTAAACGAACCGTAGTCCGTTCAAACCTTCATAGAGCTATTTGTCATAGCTTCATTTCTCCATCCCACCGGTAATTGACTCAACCCAGTGAGACGGCTTTGTCCTTTGGCAAACTCATCTAAATGAGCTCGCCTTCTGGTGCTTCCTTTTCGTTACGTTGTTTAATTTACAAGGTGCACGCCGTTCCCGGCGGTGAGATTTACTTTACCACAAAGTTCTTACTTTGTCAACACATTTTTTCAAGTTTTTCTTGAAGCTCTGCGTTTTGGTGTTTCACTCTCACGCCCGACAGCTTAGTTAGAATACCAGAGCTTGCCAGAAAAGTCAACCCTCTTCTTCTGCTTTTGTTCATTTTTTTCTCTTGTTTTCCGGATTCACCTTCTTTTTCGTGCTTAATAAGTACTCAAACTGATGAGACTCCTTCTATCATAAGTTATACTTATTGTTAATATTGATTTAACACGCTTCTTTTGTCGATTTTATCCAGTTTAAATAAAGCTGCGAAAAAGAGACGCGGGTTTGATTCCCGCGTCTCTTCCCTCATCGCAGCAGCAGCGGCTGTATCTGTTCGCCTCGCAGAGCGGCTTCCACCGTCTCCGGGATTTTGGAGAAGTCCGCCACCAGGGAACTGGGTTTCGCCCGGGCGTTGTCCTGCCCGAAGGGAACGAAATAGTAGTTCTTCCGCACCAGCAGTTCCCCGATATTCCGGGCGCCAGCCGCCAGGCCGTCGTTGCTGGCCATGGCAATCACCACCGGCCTCCCGTTCCGCAGATGGGCCTTGGCCGCCATCGTAACCGCCGTATCTGTGATGCCCGCCGCCAGCTTGGCTATGGTATTCCCCGTAGCCGGGGCGATCACCAGAACATCCAGCAGCCCCTTGGGACCGATGGGCTCCACAGACGGGATGTCACAAAGCACCTCATGCCCTGTCAAATCCTCCAACCGCTCCATCAGGTCATCAGAGGTCCCGAAGCGGGTATCCGTGAAGGCGGAGATCTCCGACGCGATAGGGATGACTGTCTCATACAGCTGCACCAGCTTCTCCAGCTCCGCCAGCACCTTTTCATGGGTGCAGAAGGAGCCGCACATCGCAAATCCGACCCGTTCTTTTCTCACACAGGGTCACCTCGTTCTTTTAAAATGTAGTCGACTGCGTCCCGGATAGCCACCGCCGCTGCGGCAGGCACCATCCGCCCCGGCAGGGAGCGGGCCCATACGTGGGGCAGTCCCAGCTCCTCTGCAGCAGCTAGGTCGATGCCCTGGACGGAGGCCAGCTCCACACACAGGCAGCCCTTCGGCAGCTGCGCCAGCAACAGGTGGCCCAGGACGGGCGAGGGGACCGTGTTGAACACGGCGCCGAAGTCACACAGCGCACCATCGAGGCGTCCGGTCTCCAGCGCCTGCCAGCCATAGGCACGGATCCAAGCCAGGTCCGACGGTTTTCTGGCAGTGACTGTAACATGGGCGCCCAGCCCATGAAGCCGATAGGCCAGCAGCTTTCCGATCCGCCCGAAGCCCAGCACCAAACACTCCATCCCCAGGAGCGTCCGGTCCAGATGCTCCATAGCGATCTGGAGGGCCGACTCCGCCGTGGCCGCCGCGTTGGCAACGGTCAGCTCTTCCCGCTGGAAGTAGTCCACCAGCGTCAGCCCGCAGTTCTCAGCCTCTATCTGCTGGGCGGGACGAACCTGCCCTGCCAGCAACAGCTGGCCGGGACTGAAACGGCGGAACAGCGCACTGGTGGGCAGATCCTCCGTCTCACTGTTTAGTATCCCGTCCTCCCGGCAGAGCGGCAGCGGAAGGATCACCACGTCCGCGGCCGCTGCCTGCGCAGGCAGATCCGGGCATCCGGCCACTCCGCTGGTCCAGACCGTGCGCCCTTCCTCCGCCAGCAGCCGTGCAAGCTCTGCCTGCCGCCGATCTCCGCCGATCACGCCAAAGGTCTTGTTCATCCGGCATTCCCCCTCAAGCCATGGTATGCACGGCGGGGGCGGCGGTGATTGCCTTTCCTGTTTGGATGTGATACGATACATGTGGTCAAACTCTCCCGAAAGGAGTCCTCACCATGAAATTTTCCTATCTGCTCTTTGACGCGGATGACACCCTGTTCGACTTTCCAAAAGCCGCGGCCCGTGCCTTTTCTGCCATGTGCCGGAGCAACGGCGTTCCGGATACGCTGGATACCCGCGCCCTCTACCACCGGATCAACCAGGAGCTGTGGGCAGCCTTTGACCGGGGAGAGGTCTCCAAGGACTATGTGACGTTGGAGCGTTTTGTGCGCTTTTTTCAGGCGTTGAAGCTGCCGCGGGACCCAGACAAGTGCAACCGGGATTACCTCACTGCCCTGGGTGCCGGGGTCTATCCCCTGCCTCACGCGGAGGCGGTCTGCCGGGAACTGGTCCGCCGGGGGCACAAGCTGTACATCGTCACCAACGCTGTGGCCTCCGTCCAGCGCAGCCGCCTGCAGGGCAGTGTGTTCGCAGCTCTCATCACGGACGCCTTTATTTCCGAGGACGCCGGAGCCTCCAAGCCGGACCCGGCTTATTATGCCTATGTCCGCTCCCGCATACCCGGCCTGACGCCGGAGAACGGTCTCGTGATCGGAGACTCCCTCTCCACAGACATCCAGGGCGCCAACAATGCCGGACTTCCCTGCTGCTGGTACAATCCTGCTGGAAAGGCCCGGCCAGAGGACCTGCGGATCGACTATGAGATCCGGGACCTGCGGGAGCTGCTGGATATTGTCTGAGAGTACGCTTTCCTGTTTGAATCTGAAAAATCCCGGTGAGTGCCCTCCAAGATGCCTCACCGGGATCATTTCATCTTCAAAACTGAGAGTCGCGATCAGAAACAATAAGAGACCGGATCCCTCCGGTCTCTTACCCTTTCTCTCTGCGCAGGAACGCGCATGGCCGGGTGCCCCCCTCACAGCCACGCCGTCTCCAGCAGTTCATCCTTCTTGGCCCGGGTCATCAGCTCCGCTACCACGCCCCGGATCTGCTTGCCCTGATAGAGGACTTCGTAGGCACAGCGGCTGATGGGCATTTCCACGCCTACCCGCTCACTGAGCTGGTGAATGCTCTCCGCGGCGAAGTATCCCTCCACCACGGCGCCTACTTCCTCCATGGCCTCCCGGGGCGTTTTGCCTTGGCCAATGAGGATGCCCGCCCGGCGATTCCGGGAGTGCATGGAGGTGCAGGTCACGATCAGATCCCCCATACCGGCCAAGCCACCGAAGGTCTGCCGGGAGCCCCCCAGCTTCTCCCCCAAGCGGGTAATCTCCGCCATAGCCCGGGTCATCAGCAGGGCTTTGGTATTGTCCTGATAGCCCAGACCGTCGCACACACCGCAGCTGAGGGCAATGACGTTCTTCAGCGCCGCCGCCAGCTCCACGCCCACGACGTCGCCGCTGGTGTACACCCGGAAGTAGTCGTTCATGAAGGCGTCCTGCACAAAACGCGCCGCATCCACATCCAAGCAGGCGGCCACGCAGCCGGTGGGCAGGCGGATCCCCACCTCCTCTGCATGGGAAGGGCCAGAAAGAACTGCTACTTTACAGATATTCTCCGTCTCCTCCTGGATCACTTGGCTGAGACGCAGATTTGTGTCCCGCTCAATCCCCTTGGAAACGGACACCACCACAGTCTTCTCCGTGAGATACGGGGCCATTTTTTTGGCTGTCTCCCGCACGGCGAAGGAGGGCGGTGCGCTGACCACCAGGTCGGCGCCCCTCAAGCAGCCCAAATCCCCGGTGATGTGGAGGGATTCCGGCAGATGGACGCCCTGCAAAAGCGGGTTCTCCCGGGTCCGGGCCATCTCCGCCGCCTTGGCGGGGCTGTGGGACCAGAGATAGGTCTCGTGTCCGTTGTCGCACAGGATCTGGCTGAGGGCCGTGCCCCAGCCGCCGGAGCCCAATACAACTGTTTTCATCTGTATTCCTCCCCCTCAAATTAGGAATCCGGAGTTAGAAATCGAGCTGTTCCGCCTATGGCGAAACAATTCCATTTTGTCCGGCTCTGCCGGACCGCACCATGCCGCATTCCTAATTTTTTTTGCGGTGTACGCTGAATTTATTCTCGTTGCCATGGATAAGGCGGACGATGTTGCTCCGGTGCTTCCACAAAATCAAGGCTCCCAGGAGAAACGCCAGGAGCACGATGACCGGATCCGGATAGAAATACCAAGTGGCAAAAGGGAAGCTGGCCCCAGCCCAGACAGATCCCAGAGATACATACTTCGTCAGCAGGAATAAGAGCAGAAATCCCACCCAGACCACCAGGCCGATCCGCCAGTCGATCATCCAGACGATGGTGCCGCCGGAGAGGATGCCCTTGCCGCCCTTGAAGTGGAACATGCAGGGAAACATGTGACCCAGCAGACAGAACAGGGCAGCCCAGTATTTGAACAAGACCACATAATAGACCGTCATCTCCGTACTCAGCGGCATATCCGGCATCATCCTGGGATCAAACCCGCCGCCGATGTGAGCCGCGATCAGAACCGCTATTACGGCTTTGAGGACATCACATAAGATTACCACAAAAGTCAGCGGTCCACCAAAGGTACGGTAAAAATTGGTTAATCCTGCATTGCCGCTGCCATGCCTGCGAACATCGTCTCGCAGGATGTATTTAGAAATAATGACCGCCCCATTGAAACAGCCGCAGAAGTAGGCGATCGCAGCCACCAGCCACAGTTCCATCCGGGAAATGAGAAACCATACCACTGCGCCCATTCTCACCCCTCCTTCTCGCCCCGCTGGCGGATGGAGAGGGTGATAGGCGTGCCCTCCAGGCCAAAGGTGTTCCGCAGGCAGTTCTCCAGATACCGCTGGTAGGAGAAGTGGAACAGGCGGCTGTCGTTGCAGAACACCACAAAGTGGGGTGGCCGGATGCCCACCTGGGTCATGTAGTAGATCTTCAACCGGCGGCCCTTGTCGGAGGGGGGCTGAACCCGTGTCTGGGCATCCGCCAGGACGCTGTTCAGCATACCGGTGGTGATCCGGGTGCTGGCCTGGTTGGAGACATAGTCGATCAGCTCGAACAGCCGGTCCACCCGCTGGCCGGTCTTGGCTGAGATGAACAGGATGGGGGCGTAGGTCATGAAGGCCAGGCCGTTGCGGACCTCTTCCCGCATCTTGTCCATGGTCTTGCTGTCCTTTTCGATCAGATCCCACTTGTTGACCACGATGATGCTGGCCTTCCCGGCTTCGTGGGCCAAGCCCGCCACCTTGGTGTCCTGCTCGGTGACGCCTTCGGTGGCGTCGATCAGGATCAGGCACACGTCGCTGCGCTCAATGGCCAGGGTGGCCCGGAGAACGGAATACTTCTCGATGTCCTCCTCCACCTTGGACTTGCGGCGGATGCCGGCGGTGTCAATGAAGACGAACCTGCCCTGATCGTTTTCAAAGTAGGAGTCGATGGCGTCTCGGGTGGTGCCGGCCACGTTGGAGACGATGACCCGCTCCTCCCCCAGGATCTTGTTCACCAGGGAGGACTTGCCGGCGTTGGGCTTGCCGATAACAGCCACCTTGATGGCGTCGTCCTCCTCCTCTTCGTCCTCCTCTGGGGGGAAGTACTGGAGACAGGCGTCCAGCAGGTCGCCGGTGCCGTGGCCATGGACAGCCGAGACAGCGATGGGATCCCCCAGTCCCAGGTTGTAGAACTCATAAAAGTCCGGGTCCGGGACACCGGTGGAGTCCATTTTGTTCACTGCCAGCACGATGGGCTTGCCGCTGCGCAGCAGCATGTTGGCCACCTCCTGGTCAGAGGCGGTGAGGCCCGTGCGGACATCCGTCAGAAAGATGATGACAGTGGCGTTCTCGATGGCGATCTGGGCCTGATCCCGCATGAAGGACAGGATCTGGTCGTCGGTCCGGGGCTCGATACCGCCGGTGTCGATAAGGGTGAAGGACCGGCCGTTCCAGTCCGTCTCCCCATAGATGCGGTCCCGGGTGACGCCCGGGGTGTCCTCCACAATGGAGAGGCGCTTTCCAATGAGTTTGTTGAACAGCATGGACTTGCCCACATTGGGCCGGCCCACGATGGCAACGATGGGTTTCACCGGCGCTCACTTCCCTTCTTTATCAAGCAGACATACATGGTCATATTATACCCAGTGACCGGCGAAATGGCAAGACGTCCTCCGATTTTTACACAGTATGGACGCAGAAAAAGGAGGGAAGATGTTGCTCTTCCCTCCCGATCCACAGGGCACGTCTTATTTCGCCACCACGGACTTGACAACCTTGACCTCGCGGCCGTTGTAAGTACCGCACTCCTGGCACATTCTGTGAGGCAGGTGCAGCGCACCGCATTTCGGGCATTTGACGAGGCCGGGAGCCGCCAGCTTCCAGTGGGAGCTGCGGCGCTTGTCGCGTCTAGCTTTGGATACTTTTCCCTTAGGTACTGCCATTGTGACACCTCCTTGATCTTTCAAAGGCAACGGAGTCGCCCCCGGCCTTATTCATTCGTTCTCTCTGTTCTCTAAAAGCTTTGCCAGGACCGCCAGACGGGGATCCGTCTCCTTCCCGCAGGAGCAGGGGCCGAGGTTCAGGTCGGCACCGCACCGGGGGCACAGTCCTTTGCAATCTTCCGAACACAATGTCTTGGTGTCCATTCCAAGGATGAACGCCGTGCGGGCCAGATCGCCCACATCCACTTCCCCATCCTCCAGCAGGACGATCTCGTCGTTGTCCTCGTTCTGGAGCTCTTCCGCCAATAGGCAGCGAAAGGGAACGGTCTTGTCCTGAAGAAACGCCTTGCCGCACCGGTCGCAGACCGCGTCCAGCGTGGTCCGGGCCGTCAGCTCCAGCTCCAGGAGATCCGCGGTGTTGCTCACCGCGCCCTCCACCTCCACAGGGCGGCTGATGGGATGCCGTCCGGCAAATTCCACGTCGGACAAGTCCAGAGAAAACTGGAACGTCAGGCGCTTGCCAGGGGCATGCAGTATGGGTCTTACATCAAAACGCATAAGCTACCTCGTAATGACACGAATAGTATTATAAGGGATGTGTGCCCGGTTGTCAAACAATTTTTTCATGTTTTTGCCGTTTCCGGGCAAATTTTTTCGTTTCCGGGCAGGCGCTCTGTTCAGCTCTCCTCTTCCCGACGCTTCTGCCAGCCGGTGATGTCGATGCCCAGGATCACATTGCGGAAGCCCTCCTGCAGCCGGGCATAGGTGGTGATGTTGTAGATGTCCTTGGGCCGGCGGGTGTTCCAGCCGTCCCGCAGCCGCTCCGCCAGCTCTTGGCACAGGGGCTCCTCCAGTCCCAGCAGCATGGGGGAAAGATACGTCACCAGCATCTGCTTTTCCCGGGCCTGGACCATGGTCCGGTTCCAGGGGCGCTGGCGTTTCCACCCTGCCTCCAGCAGGTCCAGCAGCTGCTCCGCCAGTACCCGGCGGCCGTCAGGGTCCTCCGCCGTCTCCCGGACGGCCGCCATGTACAGTGGTCCGAATCGCTCCGTGTAGGTCCGGAAGGCGCTGGTGTACTCCCGGCGGGTGAACCGCTCGTTGTAATAGCGCGCCTCCTGCACGGCGGCGCAGAGCTCTTCCAGCTTCATTCCTCGTCCCGTCCCTTCTGGTCCGCTTCGGGTCCGACCTGTTCTGCAGGTGTCGCCGGACGCTTCTGCTCCGGCAGGGCGTCGTCCTGGCTCCAGCTATCCGGGTCGTCCTTGTGAGCCTTGGCGTACTGGTACGCCTTCCACTCCCGCCAAAGCACCATCGCCCCTGCCGCGGCGAACACTGCGCCCGCCGCCGCGTTCAGAGCCACGGTTTCGGCGGTCCCGTCCCAGATGCCCTTCATCAGCTGGTAGGCCAGATACAGCAGGTAGCCCCCTGCCAAGACCCGGAAATAGTTCACCCAGCCCCGCTGTTTGTTTCCGTCATGCTGCGCCATACGTCCAGTTTCTCCTAACCGATTCAAAAAATTCTCTCCCCGCTTTACAAGCGCCCGGCAAACAGGTATGATGGTAGCATCAAATACTTGCCCATCGGAGGATGCCATGCGGGAACTCACCATTGGAAAAAACGACGCCGGACAGCGGCTGGACCGCTTTGTGGCCAAAAGCCTGCCCCTGCTGCCCCCCACCCTGCTGCAGAAATACATCCGCCTCAAGCGGATCAAAGTCAACGGCAGGGGTGCCAAGCGGGACACACGGCTGGAGTCCGGCGATATTTTACAATTATATATCAACGACGAGTTCTTTGACAAGCCCTCTGAGGAAAACATCTTTCTCACCGTGTTCCGTCCCCAGCTGGACATCGTGTACGAAGACGAGAATCTGCTGCTGGTGAACAAGCGGCCGGGTCTGGTGGTCCACGCCGATGAGACGGAGAAGGTCAACACCCTCATCAACCACATTCAGGCCTACCTGTACCAGAAAAAAGAGTGGAATCCCAAATGGGAGAACGCCTTTGCGCCCGCCCTGTGCAACCGGATCGACCGGAACACCGGCGGCATTGTCATTGCCGCCAAGAACGCGGAGACCCTGCGGATCATAAATGAGAAGATCAAAAACCATGAGGTGGAGAAGTCTTATCTCTGCATCACCGTAGGCCGCCCCAAGCCAGTGGAGGGGAAGATTGCGGGCTTTCTTTTAAAAGATGAGGCGAAAAAGCAGGTGGCTTTCTATCGCCGTCCCATTCCCGGCGGAAAGACTGCCGTGACCCTGTACCGGACTCTGGAGACCCGGGGCCCGCTGTCTTTGGTAGAGTGTCGGCTGCTCACCGGCCGGACCCACCAGATCCGGGTGTCCATGGCGGAGATCGGCTGTCCCCTGCTGGGGGACGGCAAGTACGGCCGGGGGGATGTGAACCGCCGCTACGGCGAGACCCGGCAGGCCCTGTATTCCTACCAGCTGGCCTTCCCTTTCCCCACGGACGCCGGGGCGCTGAATTACCTGCGGGGCAGGGTCTTCACCGTGGCGGATGTGCCCTTCCGGGACAAGTATTTTCCCGCGCCGGAAACTCCTAAAAAAATTCCCGTAAAACCCCGGCGAAATCTTTGATTTTGCTTGACTTTTCGCCACACATCGGATATAGTTTGTTATTGCTGAATTTCGACGAGAAAGGTTCCCCCTCAACAGAGAAAAGAGGCGTTTCATTGTAATCAAAATTATTATGAAATGGGGGAGGATACATGTCCAAAGAGTTGATTCGTCTGCGGAACATCCGTATGGCGTTTGACGACGAAGTGGTTCTCAACGATTTAAACCTCTATATCAACGACAAAGAATTCCTCACACTGCTTGGACCCAGCGGCTGCGGCAAGACCACAACGCTGCGTATTATTGGCGGCTTCACGACCCCTGTGTCGGGAGACGTCCTGTTCGACGGTGTGAGGATTAATGACGTTCCGCCCTATCGGCGGCAGATCAACACGGTGTTCCAGAAATACGCCCTGTTTCCCCACATGAATGTGTTTGAGAACGTGGCCTTCGGCCTGCGGATGCAGAAGCGGCCGGACCCGAAGGATCCCTCCGGCAAGCGCCGGGTAAAGATCCCGGAGACGGAGATCCGTCAGCGTGTGCTGGAAATGCTGGAGGTTGTCAGCCTGAAGGGCTTTGAAAACCGCAAGCCGGACGCCCTGTCCGGCGGCCAGCAGCAGCGGGTGGCCATCGCCCGGGCCCTGGTAAACCGGCCCAAGGTGCTGCTGCTGGACGAGCCCCTGGGCGCTCTGGATCTAAAGCTCCGCAAGGACATGCAGCTGGAGCTGAAGAAAATCCAGCAGCAGGTGGGCATCACCTTCATCTACGTCACCCACGACCAGGAAGAAGCCCTGACCATGTCCGACACCGTCGTCGTTATGAACGGCGGCAAGGTGCAGCAGATCGGCACCCCCGAGGACATCTACAACGAGCCCAAGAACGCCTTTGTCGCCGACTTCATCGGTGACTCCAACATCGTGGACGGCGTGATGCACCGCGATTTCCTCGTCTCCTTCTCGGGCGTCGAGTTCCCCTGTGTGGACCGCGGCTTTGCCCGGGAGGAGAGCGTACAGGTGGTCGTCCGCCCCGAGGATATTGAAGTGGTCTCTCCGGTGGAAGGCCAGCTGGTGGGCGTCGTCAATGACGTCATCTTCAAGGGCGTCCACTTCGAGATGCATGTGGAGTGCGAGGGCCGCGAGTGGCTCATCCATTCCACCCGCGCCTGCACGCCCGGTGAGACCATCGGTATGCGCATCGGCCCCAACGAGATCCATATCATGTCGCGTTCGGAGGGGTGAGGCCGCATGAAGATTTACGATAAGAAACTGGCCTATCCGTACTTTGTATGGATGGTGCTGTTCACGGTGGTGCCGTTGTTCATCGTGGTGTATTACGCCCTCACCGACTCCGCCGGCAGCTTTACGCTGGACAATCTGGTGACTGTCAGCGGCTATGGCTCGGTGTTCGCCCGCAGCCTGCTGCTGGCCCTCATCTCCACCGTCGTCTGCCTCATCATCGCGTTCCCGGTGGGCTATTTCCTCTCCCGGCTGCGCGTCAACAAGCAGCACATCATGCTGATGCTGGTGATGCTGCCCATGTGGATGAACTTCCTGCTCCGTACCTACGCATGGATGGGTCTGCTGAGCCTCAACGGCCCTGTGAACGCCGTTCTGGGCGTCTTCGGCCTCGGACCCTACAACATGCTGAATACCTCCGGCGCTGTGGTGCTGGGCATGGTGTACAACTATGTGCCGTATATGATCCTGCCCCTCTACACCAGCATGACAAAAATCGACCAGAGCATCGTGGAGGCGGCGCAGGACTTGGGCGCTTCCACCACCAAGACTCTGTTCCGGGTGCTCATCCCCATGAGCATCCCCGGCATCAGCACCGGCATCACGATGGTGTTCGTCCCGGCGGTGTCCACCTTTGTCATCAGCCGTATGCTGGGCGGCGGTTCCAACCTGCTCATCGGCGATTTGATCGAGATGCAGTTCCTCGGCAACAGCTACAACCTCAATGTCGGCTCTGCCATGAGCCTCGTGCTGATGGTCATTGTGCTGCTCTGCATGAGCTTTACGTCCAGCTTCGACGAGGATGAGATGGAGGGTGTGTCCTGATGAAAACGAAACATCTGCGTCTGATGCAGCGCGCCTACGTCATCCTGTTCTTCTGCTTCATGTACCTGCCCATCGCGTACATGGTCGTGTTCAGCTTCAACCAGAGCAAGGGCTACGCCCTCTTTACCGGCTTTACCTTTAAGTGGTACACCAGCCTGCTCCACAACGAGTCCATCCTGCACGCGCTGTGGGTGTCGCTGTATCTGGCACTGTTCTCGGCGGTCATCGCCACGGTGCTGGGGACTGCGGCGTCTCTGGGCATCGCCTCCATGGGGCGCAAGAGCCGCCTGCTGGTGACGAATATCACCTATATCACCACGGTCAACCCCGAGATCATCACCGGTATCTCCCTGATGATGCTCTTTGTGGCATACCAGCGCTTTGCGTCTGAGCTGGACTTCCTGCCCGACAACATCATGGGCTTCCCCACGCTGCTCATCGCCCATATCGCGTTCAACGTGCCGTATGTCATCTTCAATGTCACGCCCAAGCTCAAACAGCTGGACATCAAGCTGTTTGAGGCGGCGCTGGACCTCGGCTGTGACCCCCGGCAGGCATTTTTCAAGGTCATCCTGCCCGAGATCAGCCCGGCCATCCTGTCGGGCTTCCTCATCAGCCTGACCTACTCCATCGACGACTTCATGATCTCCTACTTCAACTGCGGTACGGTGGAGACGCTGCCCATCGCCATCTACTCCATGACCCGCAAGAAGGTCAGCCCGGAGATCTACGCGCTGTCCACCATCATGTTCGTGGTCATCCTGAGCATCATCCTCATCTCCAACGCCATGGAGAGCCGCGGCTACCGCCGCGACCAGCGCGCACTGAGAGGGGGAGATGTCAAATGAAGCGTTTCGTCATTCTTCTGCTGACGGCTGTGCTGGCGCTGACTATGCCGCTGTCGGCTCTGGCCGCGGGACAGATCGAGGTCACAGAGGACATTTCCGTCTCGGATGACTACGACTGGACCCGCTTCAAGGGCCAGAATGTCACCCTGAACGTCTACAACTGGGGCGAGTATATCTCCAACGGTTCCGACGACAGTGTGGACGTGGTGGCGGCCTTTGAAAAGCTGACCGGCATCAAGGTCAACTATACCACCTTCGACTCCAACGAGTCCCTCTACGCCAAGCTCAAGTCCGGCGCGGCCAACTACGATGTCATCATCCCGTCGGACTACATGGTCGCCAAGATGATAAGCGAAGGGATGCTGATGCCGCTGGACTACAGCAACATCCCGAACTTCCAGAACATCGACGAGGAGTACCGCAACGGGGACTATGACCCCGAGAATGCCTACACCGTGCCTTACACCCTCTGCACCACTGGCATCATCTACAATACAAAGATGGTAGACGAGGCCCCCACCAGCTGGGCAGACCTGTGGGACGAGAAGTATGCAGGCAATATCCTGATGTTCAATAACAGCCGCGACGCCTACGCCATCGGTGCGTTCAAGAGCGGCAGCAGCGTCAACCCCCAGACCACGGAGGAAGTGGACGCGGTGGTGGACGAGCTGAAAGCCCAGAAGCCTCTGGTGCAGGCCTATGTCATGGACGAGATCTTCGATAAGATGATCGGCAGCGAGGCGGCCGTCGGCGTCTACTACTCCGGCGACGCCATCACCATGATCGACGACAACCCCGACCTGGCCTGGGTATTCCCTGAGGAGGGAACGGTGCTGTCGGTGGACAGCATGGCCATCCCCGCCACCAGTGAGCACGAGGAAGCTGCAGAGATGTTCATCAACTTCATGTGTGAACCGGACGTCGGCAAGGCCAATATCGAGTATATCGGCTACACCACCCCTATGCACTGTGTGTGGGATATTCTGGATGAAGACCTCAAGTACAGCGAGATCGCGTACCCCTCCGAGGACATTGCGGCCAAAGAAGAGGTGTTCACTGCCCTGAGCGATGAGGTCAACAGCGAGCTGGACGTGAAGTGGAGCGAGATGAAGAGCTACGACGAGGGCGGCAGCGGGTATCTGTTCCTGATGCTGCTGGCGGCGATGCTGGCTCTGGCCTGCTTCAATATCTGGCGCAAGGTGCGCAGGAAAACGCGCAATATGTATTGAACCTGAGGGGGCTGTGCGGAGGCGTACAGTCCCTTTTTATAAGGAAAGGGAAAGAATATGAGTGAATACAGAAGCTATACGGAGCAGATAACCGTACTGGACGGCGACAGCGACTTCCGCCGCTGCCTGAAGCCCAGCGCTCTGTTCCGGTATGTGGAGCAGGTGTCGGCAGACCATGCCCGGGCTTACGGCATGGACCACGCCTTTTTCAGGGAGCGCCGCAGCGCATTCCTCGTGGGCAAGCAGGCCCTCAGGGTCTGGCGGATGCCGGGCCGTGCGGAGAAGATCAACCTGACCACGGCCTGTGAGGCGTTCAAGAAAGGCACGATGAAACGGCTGACCACCATCACCAGCGAAACAGGGGAGAAGCTGGCCCTCGTGGACTGCCGCTGGATGATCGTGGACACTGAGGCAGGGCGCATCCTGCGCACCCCCGGCTGGACGATGCCGGACTTCCAGAACGACGACCTGCCCGAAGAACTGCCCCAGATCGTCCACAAGAGCCAGCCGCTGACGGCGGCAGGGGAGCGCCGCGCCAGCTATTCCATGTGTGACCTCAACGGCCATATCAACAACTCCCTCTATCTGGACATCGCCTGCGACGCTCTGCCGCAGGAGGTCGTGGAGTCTGCGCCGCTGTCCTTCGCTTCCATCAAGTACCACCGTGAAGTGCCGATGGGCCAGACCGTGCAGGTGTTCTATGCCCCCTCAGGAAACGGCTGGTATCTGCTGGGCCGGAGGGAGGAGCACGCAGCCTTTGAGTGCTATCTGGAATTCGGAAGCTCTGTCACAGAATCTTTACAAAAATAATTACAAAGAAATTACAAAAAACTATTGCAAAAGTCCTTCAAAAGAGTTACAATATGGTTACAGAGAGGGCAAGACCCTTCTGGATCATGAAATCTTTTTCTTCTTGTTTTTTGGAATATCGGGTGTCCGCCATCCTCCTCCGGCTGTTCTCCTTCGCAGCTGCCGGCCGACACCGCACAGGCGATATTCCGCTTCGTGTGCAAAAGAGTCCGTCTGGTTTCAGACGGGCTTTTTTGCGTCCGAAAATCCGGAAAAATCGGCCCACAGCAAGGGAAAGTATGACCTTAGGTCAATTTGCCTGTTTTTCTGCAAAGGACATTTATAAAGTTTGGCGGGGCAGGGGTTTGTATTCCGCGTGGGTTTGTGGTAAAGTATATACAATCAATTCCTAAGTCGAAAACATGAAATTGTTTTGATGTTGTTTGATATGATCCGCTGCGGATGCGTTAAGAGAAAAGGAGTTTGAATATGGCTTATTTTTACGAAGAACCCTCCCGTACCTTTGGCGAGTACCTGCTGGTGCCGGGCTACTCTTCTGCTGAGAATGTCCCCACGGCTGTCAGCCTCAAGACCCCGCTGGTCAAGTACCGCAAGGGCGAGGAGAACTGCCCGCTGGAAATGAATATCCCCATGATCAGCGCCATCATGCAGTCTGTCTCCGGCGATAAGCTGGCCATCGCGCTGGCCCGCCAGGGCGGCGTCTCCTTCATCTACGGCTCCCAGAGCATCGAGAACGAGGCCGCTATGGTCCGCCGCGTCAAGAGCTTCAAGGCCGGTTACGTTGTTTCCGACTCCAACCTGGCCCCCACTGCCACCCTGCACGATGTGCTGGAGCTGAAAGCCCGCACCGGTCACTCCACTATCGCCATCACTGCTGACGGCACTCCTAACGGCAAGCTGCTGGGCATCGTGGCCTCCCGCGATTACCGCGTCAACCACACCCCCGATGACGCTCCTGTCACCACCTTCATGACCCCCATCGAGAAGCTGGTCACTGCCCCGGAGAACACCTCCCTGCACGACTGCAACAACATCATCTGGGACAACAAGATCAACACCCTGCCTCTGGTGGATGCCGAGGGCAACCTGAAGTATATCGTCTTCCGCAAGGACTACGATTCCCACAAGAAGAATGCCAACGAGCTGCTGGACAAGAACAAGAGCTATGTCGTCGGTGCCGGCATCAACACCCGCGACTACGCCCAGCGCGTGCCTGCTCTGGTGGAGGCCGGTGTGGATGTCCTCTGCATCGACTCCTCTGAGGGCTACTCCGAGTGGCAGAGCCGCACCATCGGCTGGATCCGTGAGCACTACGGCGACACCGTGAAGGTGGGCGCAGGTAATGTCGTGGATGCCGAGGGCTTCCGCTTTCTCGCAAAGGCTGGCGCTGATTTCGTGAAGATCGGCATCGGCGGCGGCTCCATCTGCATCACCCGTGAGACCAAGGGCATTGGCCGCGGTCAGGCTACTGCCGTCATCGAGGTCGCCAAGGCCCGTGACGAGTACTTCAAGGAGACCGGCATCTATGTGCCCATCTGCTCTGACGGCGGCATTGTCCACGACTACCACATCACCCTTGCACTGGCTATGGGCGCTGACTTCGTCATGCTGGGCCGCTACTTCGCCCGCTTCGACGAGAGCCCCACGAACAAGGTCCGCATCAATGGCCAGTATATGAAGGAGTACTGGGGCGAAGGCTCCAACCGCGCCCGCAACTGGCAGCGCTATGACCTCGGCGGCTCCACCAAGCTGAGCTTCGAGGAAGGTGTGGACAGCTATGTTCCTTACGCCGGTCCGCTGGCCGACGGCGTCCAGACCACCCTGTACAAGGTCAAGAGCACCATGTGCAACTGCGGCGCACTCTCCATCCCCGAACTGCAGCAGAAGGCCAAGCTGACCGTCGTTTCCTCCACCTCCATCGTGGAGGGCGGCAGCCACGACGTCGTGCTGAAGAATGCGACCCCGAACATCATCAACGGCTGAATCTGAAATATCAAAGCACCCGCAGCACGGAAAGGCGCTGCGGGTGCTTTTTGCATATCCGGACGGCATCGATGCCCGTGATTTATCCGAGGACAGAAGAGCACTGCCGGAGGTGCTGGTAAAGATTCCGCAAAAATCATTTTTCTTTCTGTCGTCATTTTTTGCCAAAACCTCTTGCGTCTGCCTGCCAAAGATGCTATAGTGGTACAAACGTCCTGTCATGACAGGGTAAAACGCGCGGCAGCGCAGAGTTTGTTTAGCTGCACCCGCCGCAGGGGTGCGCGGAAAAAAGAGAGGAAACTTTTCATGAGCGAGATCAAAGTTGTGCCGTATATCCCGGATGAGGACTACGACAATCCGGCAATGGTCGTTGATTTTTACGAATTCACTATGGCCAACTGCCTGTTTCTGAACGGCTTTAAGGATACGACCCTTGTGTTTGATATGTTCTTCCGCAAGAACCCGGATAACCAGGGTTACTCCATCAGCGCCGGCCAGCGCAAGCTGACCCGTTTCCTGCTGAACTACCACTTCAATGAGCAGGATGTCCACTGGCTGCGCACCAAGGGCATGAGTGAGGAGTTCTGCGAGTATCTGCGCAATTACCGCTGGAAGGGCGATATGTACGCTCTGCCCGAAGGCACGGTCTGCTACCCCCATGTGCAGATGGTGCGCATCGAGTGCGACCTCGTGGGCGCTATCCTCATCGAGACCTACCTGCTCCAGACCATGAACTTCCACAGCCTCATCGCCACCAAGGCCACCCGCATCACCGGCCTCAACACTCACACCCCCCGCAGCGTCATGGAGTTCGGCACCCGCCGCGCACAGGGCGAGAGCGCAGGCAACGACGGCGCTTATGCTGCCGTTCTGGGCGGCTGCATCGGCACGGCCAACTGTCTGGCCGAGATGAAGTACGGCTCTGAGGTCAAGGCTGTGGGTACTGTGGCCCACAGCTTCATCGAGTTCTTCCCGACCGAGTTCGATGCCTTCAAGGCCTTCGCCGATACCTACCCGGATTCCGTCAGCCTGCTGCTGGATACCTACAACATCATGGAGAGCGGTCTGCCCAACCTCATCAAGCTGGACGACTACCTCATTGAGAAATATCCTGATGACCCCAACCGCCGCGTCAAGAGCGCCCGCATCGATTCCGGCGACCTGGCCCGAGGCTCCAAGCGCCTGCGCAAGGCACTGGATGCAGCAGGGAAGTCCTACATCAAGCTGGTGGCCTCCAACGGTCTGGACGAGAAGAAGATCGCCAACATGGAGCTGTACGAGCACGCACACTTCGACTCCTACGGCGTGGGCGAGAACCTCATCACCTCGGCTTCGGACCCTGTGTTCGGCGGCGTGTACAAGCTGGTGGCGGTCAAGCGCCCCGACGGCAGCTATCAGCCCAAGATGAAGTGCTCCGACTCCGCCAGCAAGGCCATCATCCCCGGCAAGAAGATGCCGTGGCGTCTCTACGATGAGAACGGCCAGGCGCAGTGCGACCTCATCGCCATGGACGGCGAGGTCATCGAGGCAGGCAAGCCGGTCACGATGGTCAACCTTGACTCCGATGCCATCGAGCGCACCGTCACCATCGTTCCCGCCCGCGTCAGGCAGCTGCTGGTGCCGCATATCCTGAACGGTGAGCTGGCCATCGAGCTGCCCTCCATTGCGGAGAAAAAAGCCTATATCGTCAAGCAGCTCACCGAGGAGACCTGGGAGAGCGAGCTGCGCATCGAGATGCCTCACAAGCACTACGTCAACATGACCCCTGCTGTGGCTGAGTGCCGCTCCAAGATGTACGCAGAGCTGCACGGCGGCAAAGTGTAAACTTGACAAAACAGCATTTCTATTGTATTATATGAGCTGTTGCTCGCAGGATCGTGAGCGGCAGCTCATTCAGAAGCCACTGTGGTGAAATTGGCAGACACGAGGGACTTAAAATCCCTTTCTGGAGACAGAGTGCGGGTTCAAGCCCCGCCGGTGGCATGGAGAAGCCCCGGTAAGTGCAGAAATGCATTTACCGGGGCTTTTTTGCGTATTATAGCAATTCAGCTTTTTAATGCAACAGCAACAGCGCTGAATTGCATATCGCAGATATGCTGTTATCAGGCTGCGTTATTTTCTTGACTTGCGATAAAACGGGAAGGAAACGATACCGCCGACCGGTATGTGACTCGTCCAAGGGGGTATTTTATTACTCTTCGTTGAATGCTTCTTCCTGCGCATGGAACCGCTCGAGGAAGCTGTGCTCCACACCCTCGGACTTGTAGCCGGGCATGGTATCCAGCGCCACTGCGTGGATGCTGCGGAAGATGCTGTTCTCGATATTGGGGTTATCCCGCTTGAGGCGGCGGAGCAAAATTTTCGTCTCCTGCCGCTTGGAGCCACCGCCGCCGTTGTCGCACATGGTGCAGTTTTCGGTAAAACGGCAGGCGCACTGGATGAATTCCAGCTCATTGTAGCGCTTCCACGCCAGAATATCTTCCTCGCGGATGCAGTACATCGGGCGGATGAGGGTCATGCCGGGGAAGCTGGTGCTGTGGAGCATGGGCGGCATGGCCTGCAGCTGGGAGCCGTAGAACATACTCATAACGGTCGTCTCGATGACGTCGTTGAAGTGGTGGCCCAGTGCGATTTTATTGCAGCCCAGCTCCTTGGCCTTGCTGTAGAGGTGGCCGCGGCGCATCCGGGCGCAGAGATAGCAGGGGTTCTTGTCGGTGTTGTTGGCCACAGAGAAGATGTTGCTCTCGAAGATGGTCACAGGGATGTGGAGCAGCTCGGCGTTGGACTCGATCTTCTGGCGGTTGATCTCGTTGTAGCCGGGGTCCATCACCAGGAAGACCAGCTCGAACGGCACATCGCTGTGGCGCTGAAGCTCCTGCATCAGCTTTGCCATCAGCATCGAGTCTTTGCCACCCGAGATGCAGACGGCGATCTTATCCCCGGCCTTGATGAGCTCGTAGCGCTTGACCGCTACGATGAAGGGGGTCCACAACTCCTTGCGGTATTTTTTGATGATGCTCCGCTCAATGAGCTGGTAAGGTTCCATTTCGCGTTTCATGGCTCTGTCCTTTCTTTTTTCTCACAGCTGGGTCAGCCGGGTGTAGCAGGCGTCAAAGGCGCGGAGAAAGCCGTCCAGCTCCTCCTGCGTGGTCAGGTGGCTCAGACTGATGCGCCACGAGGAGAGGGCATTCTTCCGGTCGCGGCTGACGGCGAACACCGCCCGGGAGGGCAGGCCGTCCGACGAGCAGGCCGACTTGACCGAGACGCAGACGCCCTCCGCGTCCAGCTCCCGCTGGAACACGGTGCCTTTGACATTCTCAACGCTCAGGTTCAGGATGTGGGGGATGGCACTCTCCGGGCTGTTGATGCGGACTTTTGGGTACTTGCTCAGAGCGGTGCGGAGATACAGGTTTGCCTCTTTCACCCGGGCAGAACGCTCTGGCAGCTCATTTACCGCAGAGCTCAGCGCCGTCTCGAGGGAAGCCGCCAGAGCCACCGTAGGCGTACCGCTGCGGTAGATGGTGGTGCTTTCGCCGCCGTGGATGAGAGGCTCAAGCGCCAGCCGCCGCCGCTTGAGCAGCAGGCCGATGCCGTTCAGGCCGTAGAACTTGTGGGCCGTCAGGCTCATGGTGTCCACGCCCTCGAAGGAGACGGGGATCTTGCCCACGGCCTGGGTGGCGTCTACGTGCAGGTGGCAGTTGGGCCATGCCTGCAAAATTTCCGAAATTTCTTTCACCGGCTGCACGACGCCCAGCTCACTGTCCACCAGCGTCACCGCCACAGCGATGGTGTCGGGGCGGAGAAGCTCTTTCAGGTGCTCGAGGTCGATGGTGCCGTCCCGCCTGATGTCCACGAGGTCGATTTCATAGCCCTGCTCCTGCAGAGCGGTCAGGGTGCCGCTGACGGACGAGTGTTCCAGCGGGGTGGAGATGATGTGCTTGCCCAGATGGCGGGAGAGTTTTGCCAGCCCCTTGAGGGCGAAGTTGTTGGCCTCGCTGGCTCCCGAGGTATAGATGACCTCGGCGGGCTGTGCGCTCAGCAGCCCCGCGATGGTCTGGGTGGCGTGGTCAATGACCCGTTTTGCGTCCCGGCCTGCCTGATGGCGGGAGTTCGCGTTGCCGGGGCAGCTGCGCTCTACCTCACAAAAACGCTCCAGCACCCGGGAGTCTGCGGGGGTGTTGGCCGAATAATCCAGATATATCATAAGTGTCCTTCTATAATAAGTGGTACAACTGCTGTCGTTTCGGATGCCGTCGGCCCAGTGACCAACTGCGGCAATAGGTTATATTATAGTGCGGAATGCGGCATATTTCAAGGCCGTACGGCCTCCGCCGACAGAAAATCGCCGCAAAATACAGGAAAAAGGTTGTCAGCGTCCTTCTTTTATGCTATACTATGCCGAAGAATGAAAGGAAAGGGGAGAGCGGGATGCTGAAAAAGAAATCGTCTTTTGCATGCATCGGCTGTATTTTCCGTTTCCGATTTGGTCCCGATTTTTGAGGCATTGCCGCTTTCCCGCGGTAGTGCCTCTTTTTTTGGGCCGCAGATAGAAGGAGGAAATAATGAGTCAGAATATCGATTATTCCAAGGGCATTTACGATGCCCGCCAGCTGGGTGCCGGACGGATGCTGATCCTGGGCGTCCAGCACATGTTCGCCATGTTCGGTGCCACCGTGCTGGTCCCCCTGCTCACCGGTCTGAGCGTTTCGACCACCCTGCTCTGCGCAGGTCTGGGTACGCTGCTGTTCCACTTTATCACCAAGGGCAAGGTCCCGGCCTTCCTCGGCTCGTCCTTTGCTTATCTGGGCGGCTTCTCCATCGTGGCTCCCATGCTGGCTGACGCCGACGGCAATCTGACCATCGCCAACACCCGGATGCTGCCCTACGCCTGCGCAGGCGTGGCCTTCTCGGGTCTGGTCTATCTGGCCGTCAGCCTGCTCATCTCCACCTTCGGCATCCGGCGCATCATGCGCTTCTTCCCGCCGGTGGTCACAGGCCCCATCATCATCGCCATCGGCCTCATCCTCGCCCCCTCGGCCATCAGCAACTGTCAGGCAAACTGGCTGCTGGCCTTTGTGGCTCTGGGCACGGTCATCGTCTGCAACATCTGGGGCAAGGGCATGGTCAAGATCCTGCCCATCCTGATCGGCGTTCTCGTCTCCTACGCAGTGGCCCTTGTGACCGGTGCCGTGGACTTTGAACGCATTGCCTCCGCCGCATGGTTCGGCATCCCTCTCCACAAGGAAGCCATGGGCCTCTTTGCCATCGACGGCAGCCCCGAGTTCATCAGCGCCCTGTTCACCATCATCCCCATCGCTCTGGCTACCATGATGGAGCACGTCGGTGACATCGCCGCCATCAGCGCCACCGTCGGCCACAACTACATCAACGACCCCGGCCTGAACCGGACCCTGATGGGCGACGGCCTCGCCACCACGCTGGCCGGCCTGCTGGGCGGCCCGGCCAACACCACCTACGGTGAGAACACCGGCGTCCTCGCACTGAGCAAAATTTACGACCCCCTCGTCATCCGCATCGCCGCTGTGCTGGCCATCATCCTGAGCTTCAGCCCCAAGTTTGAGGCCGTCATCAACACCATCCCCACCGGCATCATCGGCGGTATCAGCTTCGTGCTCTACGGCATGATCTCCGCCATCGGTGTCCGCAACGTGGTCGAGAACCGGGTGGACTTCACCAACAGCCGCAACCTCATCATCGCCGCTGTCATTCTGGTGTCTGCTCTGGGCTTCAACTCGGTGGGCGGCCTGACCTTCGCGGTCGCCGGTGTGTCCATCAACCTGTCCGGTCTGGCCATCGCTGCTATCGTGGGCATCCTGCTCAACGCCATCCTCCCCGGCAACGATTACGAGTTCGACTCTGCCGATGGTGCCGACGCTCCTTCCAGCGGCAATCTGCAGGTCTGACCTCGACAGGGAAGCCCCTTCTTCGGCAGAAGTGACAGCTTTTTGAGATGTTCTTTGGACAATATGCGAGACTTCAAAATAAATGAGAATAATTCTTAAAATAAGCCTTGACTAACTAGGAACCATTCGCTATAATAGAGTCAGAAACAAGGTCTGCTGTACCAGAGCAGACCCCTAAAAAAGAACAAACCAAATGGAGGATAAATCTTATGAAGAAGTACGTTTGCACCGTCTGTGGCTACATCGCTGAAGGCACCATCCCCGAGCAGTGCCCCGTCTGCAAGGCTCCCGCTTCCGCATTCGTCGAGAAGACCGGCAACACCTACGTCACCGAGCACGTTGTGGGCATCGGCAAGGCTGAGGGCGTTCCTCAGGAGATCGTCGATGGTCTGCGCGCCAACTTCGAGGGCGAGTGCAGCGAGGTCGGCATGTACCTGGCAATGGCCCGCGTGGCTGAGCGTGAGGGCTACCCCGAGATCGCCGAGGCTTACAAGCGCTATGCCTACGAGGAGGCAGACCATGCTTCCCGTTTCGCCGAGCTGCTGGGCGAGGTCGTCACCGACAGCACCAAGAAGAACCTGATGATGCGTGCAGAGGCCGAGTGCGGCGCCTGCTCCGGCAAGATGGACCTGGCCAAGAAGGCTAAGGCTCTGAACCTCGACGCTATCCACGACACCGTCCACGAGATGGCAAAGGATGAGGCCCGTCATGGCCGTGGCTTCGAGGGCCTGCTGAAGCGCTACTTCAACACGGAAGTCTGAGCAAGGGTACTCCAGTCATTGTAATACGCCGCCCCGGCGTGCAGTTTGCAGCTGCTGCCGGGGCGGCTTTTTTGTGGTAAAGTATTTACAAAAGTCTTCGCAGTCGTTCCAGCTCTTCTGCGGTATCTGCATCTTCCAGCTCTTCCTGCCGTGCCGCATATACCGCCCGCACAGACTCCGGATGCCGGCGGATGACCACGCCGCCGCCCTTGCCCTCGGGCAGGGAACACAGAGCGCCGAAATAACTGCTTCCGAACAGAACGGGACTTCCCAGCCGCTCCGTGCCGTCCTCGGCACGAAAGCCCAGCCGGAGGATGGCCCGTTCTTTTTCGTCCAGCGCTGAGAGATCGCGCACCATCGCCTCGAGGCTTTCTTTCCGCAAGAGCGGCTGATCCCCGGGCAGGAAGATGCATCCCGCAAGGCCGGGCAGCTCCGAAAGCAGCGCTTCGAGGCCGAGGCGCACCGTGTCGTTCCGGCCCGGCAGGCTGTGAAGGATGGTTTTCACGCCCGCCTCCCGGGCAATCGCGGCCACTTCCGGTGAGCGGGTCACCACCACCCGGGCCGCGAGGGCGGGCGTCTCTGCTGCGTCCAGCGCCCGGAGGATGAGGGGCGCACCGCCGAAGTCGGCCAGCAGCTTATTGGAGCCGAACCGCACCGCCCGCCCCGACGCCATGATGACGCAGCCCACCGCCGCGTTTTCTGTGTACTCCATCCCGCAGACCTCCCGAAATTTCCGTTGTTGTTCGTTGCCGAATTGATGCTTTCTGACGGTAGTATTATAGCGGATTTTATGATAAAATAAAAGAAAAAGGTCACAGGAAAAAGAGAGGATACTGCATATGATGACCATTCGGGAATACAAGCGGGCTGAAAGCCTCGAGGAGGCTTGGCAGCTCAACCAAAAGCGCCCCAACCGTGTCCTCGGCGGCATGATATGGCTCAAGATGGAGAATATCAATGTCGGCACGGCCATCGACCTGTCGGGCCTCGGCCTCGACACCATCGAGGAGACGGACGAGGGCTTTTCCATCGGAGCGATGGTGACGCTGCGCCAGCTCGAGCTGCACCCCGGCCTCGCCGCCTATACGGACGGTGCCGTGCGGGAGTCGGTGCGCCACATCGTGGGCGTCCAGCTGCGCAACCTCGCCACCGTGGGCGGCAGCATTTACAGCCGTTTCGGTTTCTCCGACGTGCTCACCATGTTCCTCGCGCTGAACGCTTCCGTAGAGCTTTATAAGGGCGGCGTCGTGCCGCTTGCTGAGTACGCCCAGCGCCCCTACGACCGGGACATCCTCGTGCGTGTCCTTGTGCCGAAGGAAAACGCCCGCTTTGTCTACCAGTCGGTGCGCAACAGCCAGACGGACTTCCCGGTGCTGACCTGCGCTGCCGCAAAATTGGCGGACGGCAGCATCCGCGCCGCCATCGGTGCGCGTCCGGGCAAGGCTGTGCTCTACACCGCAGCGCCTGAGGCGGGGGAGACCGCCGAGGAATTTGCTGCCCGCTTTGCCGCCGAGGTAAAGGCCGACATCAAGACCGAAAGCAATCTTCGCGGCGGCGCCGAATACCGCCGCCATCTGGCCGGCGTGCTGACGAAACGCGCCGTCTGTCGTCTGGAAGGCTGAGGAGGACACCATGCAGATAACACTTACATTGAACGATAAAAAGCTTACCGCCGACGTGGCCCCCGACACTCTGCTCATCGACTTCGTGCGCAGCCACGGCTGTCTGAGCGTCAAGCGGGGCTGTGAGACGTCCAACTGCGGCCTCTGCACGGTCTTCCTCGACGACAAGCCGGTGCTGTCCTGCTCCGTTCTCGCGGCCCGCGCGGATGGCCATAAAGTGACCACGCTGGAGGGTCTGCAGGACGAAGCCGCCGAGTTCGGGGCTTTCATCGCGGATCAGGGCGCAGAGCAGTGCGGCTTCTGCAACCCGGGCTTCATCATGAACGCCCTCGCCCTCTTCCGGGAAAAGGAGTACCCCACCGACGAGGAAATAAAAGAGTATCTTTCCGGCAATCTCTGCCGCTGCTCTGGTTATGAGGGGCAGCTGCGGGGCATCCAGAACTTCCTCGCGTGGAAAAAGGCGAAAAAGGAGGCGGCAGAATGAACACAGTCAACAAACCCTTCCGCAAGAAGGATGCCATGCAGCTGGTGACGGGCCAGCCCGTCTATATGGACGATCTCGTCCCCGCCGACTGCCTCATCGTGAAGCTCCTGCGCTCTCCCCACGCCAACGCCATCGTGAAGAGCATCAACACCGCTGTGGCGAAGAAGGTGCCGGGCATTGAGGCCATCTTCACCTGGGAGGATGTGCCGCAGGATGCCCGCCGCTACACCCAGGCGGGCCAGACTTACCCCGAGGCCAGCCCCTATGACCGTCTTCTCATCGACCGCCACGTCCGCTTTGTGGGCGACGTGGTGGCCATCGTGGCAGGCAAAGACGATAAATGCGTCGATAAGGCGCTGAAAATGATAAAGGTTGAGTATGAGGTGCTGGAACCTGTGCTGGACTACCACACCGCAAAGGATAACCCCATCCTCGTCCATCCGGAAGACAACTGGGAGAGCCTCTGCCCTGTGGGGGGCGACAACAAGCGCAACCTCTGCGCCCACGACGAGTGCGGCAGCGGCGACATCGACGCCGTGCTGGCCGACTGCGATGTGGTCATCGACCATGTCTACCATACCAAAGCCTGCCAGCAGGCCATGATGGAGACCTTCCGCACCTATTGCAGCATCGACCTCTATGGCCGGCTGAACGTCCTGAGCTCGACTCAAATCGTCTTCCACGCCCGCCGCATCATTGCAAACGCGCTCCACATCCCGAAATCCATGGTGCGTGTGACGAAGCCCCGCATCGGCGGCGGCTTCGGCGCGAAGCAGACGGCTGTCTGCGAGGTCTATCCGGCCTTCGTGACCTGGAAGACCAAAAAGCCCTCGAAGCTCATCTTTACCCGGGAGGAGAGCCAGATCGCCTCCACGCCCCGCCATGAGATGGAGATCCATCTTCGCCTCGGCGCCAACAAGGATGGCCGCATCCGGGGCCTCGACCTCTACACCCTCTCCAACACCGGCGCTTATGGCGAGCACGGCCCCACGACGGTGGGACTTTCGGGACATAAATCCATCCCGCTCTATAGCAACGCTGAGGCTTTCCGCTTTACCTATGATGTGGTCTATACCAACCATATGTCGGCGGGCGCATACCGCGGCTACGGCGCGACCCAGGGCCTGTTCGCGGTGGAATCCGCCGTCAACGAGCTGGCCGCGAAGCTCCATATGGACCCCTTCAAGATCCGAGAAATGAACATCGTCCACGAGGGGGACGTCATGCCCGCCTACTACGGCGCGGTGAACACCAGCTGCACCCTCGACCGCTGCCTTGCAAAGGTCCACGAGATGATAAACTGGGACGAAAAGTACCCCCGCCGCGACATGGGCAACGGGAAGATCCGTGCCGTCGGCATGGGCATGGCGATGCAGGGCTCCGGCATCTCGGGCATGGACGTGGGCAGCGCGACCCTGAAAGTCAACGACGAGGGCTTCTACACCCTGCTCATCGGTGCCGCTGATATGGGTACCGGCTGCGACACCACGCTGGCCCAAATTGCTGCCGAGGTGATGGAATGTGACCTCGACAATATCACGGTCTTCGGTGCGGACACTGACACCTCGCCCTACGATTCCGGCTCCTACGCATCCAGCACCACCTACATCACCGGAAAAGCCGTCGAGAAGTGCGCGCTGAAGCTGCGGAGCCAGATCTGCAAGCTGGGCGCACAGCTGCTGGATTGCAGCGAAAATGACGTGGAATTTGACGGTAAAACGGTATTTGCCTCGGCTGACCCGTCTAAATCTGTCTCGTTGGGTGATATTGCCACGGCTTCCATGTTCGGCCACGACATCCCGCTGGAAGTCACCGAGACCCACATGTCGCCCCTGTCGCCTCCGCCCTACATGGTGGGCGCGGCCGAGGTGGAGGTGGACACCGAGACCGGCGAAGTAAAGCTGCTGGAATTTGACGCCTGCGTGGACTGCGGCACCCCCATCAACCCGAACCTCACCCGGGTGCAGGCCGAGGGCGGCATTTTGCAGGGCCTCGGCATGACCCTCACCGAGAACGTCACCTACGACCAGCGCGGCTGGCCCATGGAGAATTCGCTCATGCAGTATAAGATCCCCACCCGTGTGGACGTGGGCAAGATCCGGGTCGAGTTCGAGAACAGCTATGAGCCCAACGGCCCGTTTGGTGCGAAATCCATCGGCGAAGTGGTCATCAACACGCCGCTTCCCGCCATCTCGGACGCCATCTACAACGCCATCGGCACCCGTTTCTACGAGCTGCCCATCACGCCCGAAAAAATCGCAATGGCAGTGGCCGAAAAAGAGGGTGCGGTCTGATGACCGGCCTCGAGGATCTGCCATTCCTCGGAGAAACGGGATACGTTATTTCTCTGGTGGGCGGCGGAGGGAAGACAACATTGCTCTATGCGCTGGCCCGCCATTATTCGGCGCAGGGGCAGCGGGTGCTCGTCTCCACCACGACCCACATCCGGCGTCCGGACGCAAACTACGCCCCCGATGAGGCGGCGCGGGACGCCCTCTGGCAGGCTGGTACCTACGCCGTGGCGGGGGTGCCTGCCGAAGGCGGGAAGCTGACCACGCCGCCCCATCTGGCCGACTGGATGGCCGAGGCCGACACTGTTTTGCTCGAGGCTGACGGCGCGAAGCGCCATCCCTGCAAGGCACCGGCCGCTCATGAGCCGGTGCTCCTGCGGTCAAGCGACATCGTGCTGGCGGCAGCCGGGCTGTCGGCGGTGGGAAAACCACTGCAAGACGTCTGCTTCCGCCTCGAAGCGGCCTGCACCCTGCTGGCCGTGCCGCCCGAGACGCCCCTGACGCCCGCTCTGCTGGCAAAACTGCTGGCAAGTGAAGCAGGTGGGAGAAAGTGCGTCGGCACGCGGAAATTCTACGCCGTCCTCAACCAGGCCGACGACGAGGCCCGCCGTGCAGCAGGGGAACAGACACTTGCCATCTTAAAAGAAACTTACGATGTAACAGGATGTTTGACACACTTTGAGAAAGGAGAGAGAGCCTGATGGCAAAAGAGGACAAAATCGTCTTCTGCACGGGCGGTGGCTGTACCGCCAAGCTCGGCGCGGGAGTGCTGAGCCATATTCTGGAAAAGCTGCCCCGGGGTGAGAAAGACCCCGACCTTCTCGTGGGCTACGACAGCCGGGACGATGCGGCTGTCTACCGCATCACCGACGACATCGCGCTGGTGCAGACGGTGGACTTCTTCCCGCCGATGGTGGACGACCCCTACACCTTCGGCCAGATCGCGGCGGCAAACGCTCTCAGCGACGTTTACGCTATGGGCGGCGAGGTGAAGACTGCACTGAACCTCGTCTGCTTCCCTGAGAGCATGGATCTGAACATCCTCGGTGAGATCCTGCGCGGCGGCGCCGAAAAAGTGGCCGAGGCGGGGGGCATCCTCGCGGGAGGCCACTCCATCGCCGACACCGGCGTGAAGTACGGCCTGTCCGTCACCGGTCTCGTGGACCCCCGCCGCCTCACTGCCAATGATACGGGAAAGCCCGGCGACAAGCTCATCCTTACCAAGGCGATGGGTGTGGGCCTCATCTGCACGGCCAACCGCGTGGGCGAAGCTGCCCCCGGTGCGATGGATGCTGCAGTGGCCTCCATGACGACTCTGAACAAGTCTGCCGCCGAGATAAGCCGAAGCTATGATGTTCACGCGGCCACGGATGTGACCGGGTTCAGCTTCCTCGGCCACCTCCACGAGATGATGGGCGGGCGGCTGTCCTGCCGTATCGACGGCAGCGCTGTGCCGGTCCTGCCGGGTGCGTGGCAGGCCGCGGATGACTGCCTTTATACCGCCGCCGGTCAGCGCAACCGCAACCACACCGGGCCTTTCGTCCGGTTCGAAAATGTGCCGTTTGCCATGCAGGAAATTTTGTTCGACCCCCAGACCTCGGGCGGACTGCTGCTTGCCGTGGCTCCGGAAGAGGCTGAAAACCTCCGGGGCGAGCTGCAAAAAGCCGGCCTCCCCGCACAAATCGTGGGAGAGATCACAGAGAAGCAGGACACCGAAATATTTGTGTCCTATTCTGAATAAAACATACGATAGAGAGGGAAAACTATGCTGAAAGTTGATGCCAGAGGGGACGCCTGCCCGCTGCCTGTAGTAAAGGCAAAGAAAGCGATTTCTGAACTAAATGGCGCAGGCGAAGTCGAAGTGCTCGTGGACAACGAGATCGCCGTCCAGAACCTCACCAAAATGGCCCAGCAGAAGGGCTACCAGTCTGCAGCCGAAAAGCTGGGCGAGCGGGAATACCGCGTCCTGTTCACCGTGGGTGAGCCTGCGGCAGAAGAAGAGGAAGCTCCGGTCTGCACCCCTGACGCCCGCACCGATACGGTGGTGGTCATCGCGTCCGACAAGATGGGCGAGGGTGCTGAGGAGCTGGGCAAGACCCTGTTGAAGGCTTTTATCTTCTCGCTGACCCAGCAGGACAAGCTGCCCAAGACCATCCTCCTCTATAACGGCGGTGCGCACCTCACCTGCGAGGGTTCGCCCATGCTGGACGACCTCAAGGCGCTGGAGGCTGAGGGCGTTGAGATCCTCACCTGCGGCACCTGCCTGAACTTCTACGGCCTGACCGAGAAGCTGGCCGTGGGCGGCGTGACGAATATGTACGTTATCGCCGAGAAGATGCTGAACGCCGGGAACGTGGTCAAGCCGTGATCTACCTCGACAACGCCGCCACCACCCTGCAAAAGCCGCCCTGTGTGGGGCAAGCCATGCTGGATGCGCTGGAACATGCGGGCAATCCGGGCCGCGGGGCGCATGAGCCGACCCTTCACGCGGCCCGTATCGTCTACCATGCCCGTGAGACACTTGCAACACTTCTCCATGCAGAAGATCCGGATTACATTGCTTTCACGGCCAACGTGACCCAGGCGCTCAACACGGCGCTCTGCGGCCTCGTCCACCCCGGCGACCATGTTATCACGACGGTCTGCGAGCACAACTCGGTGCTGCGGCCGCTCTATCGCCTGCGGGAGCAGGGGGCAGAAGTGAGCTTTGTGGAGGTGGACGACACCGGGCGGCTGCGGTATGAGCAGTTCGAAAAATTTCTCCGCCCCAATACCCGCCTTGTCGTGGTGACGCACGCTTCCAACGTCACAGGCAATCTTACGGACCTTGCGTTCGTCTCCGCTTTTGCAAAAAAACACGGTCTTACGCTGGTCGTGGACGCGGCCCAGACTGCGGGCGCACGGCCTGTCAACGTGCAGGCGCTGGGGGTGGATGTTCTCTGTTTCACCGGACACAAGGCGCTGCTGGGCCCGCAGGGAACCGGCGGGCTGTATGTCCGCCCCGGGCTGACCATGGCTCCCCTTGTGGTGGGTGGCAGCGGCATCCACAGTTTCGATGAAACACACCCCTCTCAGATGCCTACAGCGCTGGAAGCGGGGACGCTGAATGTTCCCGGCCTCGCGGGCCTCGGGGCAGGCGTGGAGTGGATACTTTCGCAGGGCGTCGAGGCTCTGCACGAAAAAGAAACGGCTCTGACACGCCTGTTTTATGAGAAAATCGTCCATGCTCCCGGTGTGAAAATTTACGGCAGTTTCGACGAAACAGACCGCGCGCCCATCGTCTCCCTGAACTTCGGGGATGAGGACGCAGCCCGTGCCGCCGACATCCTCTGGGAGGACTACGGCATCTGTGTCCGGGCGGGCGCTCATTGTGCGCCCCTCATCCACAAAGCCCTCGGCACCGTGGAGCAGGGGATGGTGCGGTTCAGCTTCTCCCACCAGAACACAGAGGCCGAGGTGCTCAGAGCCGCCGAGGCGGTCTGTGAGCTGGCCGAGGAGGGCTGATATGCGCCGCAAAAGACAATACATCGTTCTTTCATTTGCTTCTACGGCCCGCGCGATGGGCTGGGAGAAAGAGTGCGCCGCCCGGGGGATCCCGGGGCGGCTCATCCCGCTGCCCAGTGAGATCACGGCGGGCTGCGGCCTCGGCTGGCGGATGCTGCCCGAGGACTGGCAGGCGTGGCAGTCTCAGTTGAACGATGCGGGCTACGATGCTGCCACACCGGTGGAGCAATAAACCATAATGGAGAAATTCTATGTCGATTCGTGAGTTTTTGGACGCTTTGCGCAGCACACAGGGGCAGCATACGCTGGCCTCCGTACTGGAAGGGCCGGAAAGCGGAGCGAGGCTTCTTCTTTGTGAAGGCATACCCGTCTGGCCCGCAAGACCGGAGGGGCTGCTGGCCCGGAATCTCCCGGCGCTGGCCAGATGTGGTGCGAGCGGCATTCTGACTCTGGAAAATAAGCGGATCTTCGTGGAGAAATTCGGAGGCGCGCCCCGGCTCGTCCTCTGCGGCGGAGGCCATGTGGCCGAGTCCGTCGTCCGGCTGGCCGTGATGCTGGGCCTGCCCGTCACCGGCCTCGAGGAGCGGCCAGAGTACGCTGACGCCCTTCGCCGTGCCGGGGCAGAAAAGGTCCTCTGCGGTCCTTATGCCGAAAATCTCACGCAGGTGGAGGGCAGTGCGGAGACCTACTTTGTTGTCGCCACCCGCGCCCACTCCTTCGACGTGGAATGCCTTACCGAAATATATAAGAAACGATTTGCCTACGTTGGTATGCTGGGCAGCCGAAGCCGGTCGGCCCTTGTCCGCCGCCAGCTCATCGAGGCCGGAACTGCCCTGGAAAAGGCCGAAGAACTCCACGCCCCCATCGGCCTCGCCATCAAGGCGCAGACAGCGCAGGAAATCGCACTATCCATCCTCGCGGAGATCGTTGAGGTAAAAAATGGCCGTCAGCAGACGGAAGGCTTCCCGCCCGAGCTGCTGAATGCGCTGGATGCCTGCACGGGACAGGGGAAGGCTCCTGTCCTCGTGACCATCGTTTCCCGCCACGGTTCGACCCCCCGGGAGGTGGGCGCAAAGATGCTGGTGCTGCCGGACGGCAGATCCGTGGGCAGTGTGGGCGGCGGCATTATGGAATACCGTGTGCAGCAGCTTGCATCAAAAATGCAGGCAGGCGAGGCTGCGCCCTGCCAGCTGGCAGAGTATTCGGCCAGCGCAAAAGAGGACGATGCGGCGCTGGCTGCCTGCGGCGGCTCGATGAACGTGTTTCTGCAGCTGCTCAAGGAGGAAGAAAATAATGAAGCGTGATGACGTCATCCTGGTGCGCGGCGGCGGCGACCTCGCCACCGGCACCATCCATCGGCTGTGGTCGGCGGGATTGAAAGTGCTCGTGCTCGAAGCAGAGCATCCTGCCGCCATCCGCCGCCAGGTCTCGGTAAGCGAGGCCGTGTATGAGGGCGGGGCTGTCGTGGAGGGAATGCGCGCTGCCCTTGTAAAAACGCTGGATGAGGCCGTTGTGGTCTGGCAGCGCGGCGATGTGCCGGTGATGGTGGACCCGAAAGGAGAACTCATCCCGCAGGTGCGGCCTGCCGCGCTCGTTGATGCCATCCTTGCAAAGAAAAATCTCGGAACGACGCGGGATATGGCTCCGCTGACCATCGCACTCGGCCCGGGTTTTACCGCCGGTGTGGATGTCGATCTCGTGGTGGAGACCAAGCGCGGCCACCGTCTGGGCCGTATCATCCGGGAGGGTGCGGCCATCCCCAACACGGGCGTCCCCGGAGTCATCGGCGGCTATGGCGCTGAGCGTGTCATCCACGCAGAAAAGGCCGGTATCTTCCGGAATGTGTGTGCCATCGGAGATCTTGTGTCGGCGGGGGAAACGATCGCGGAGATCGAAACGCCGGACGGCATCCGCACTCCGGTGACGACCCGCATTGCGGGCATCCTGCGCGGCCTGCTGCGGGATGGCTACCCCGTCACGCCCGGCTTCAAGGTGGCTGACGTGGACCCCCGCCGGGAGGAGTTGGAAAACTGCTTCCTCATCTCCGATAAGGCGCGCTGCATCGCGGGAAGTGTGCTGGAGCTGATCGCGGCAAATCTGTGGAAATAATAAAAAGGGAAGAGGCTGCCTTGGGCAGCCCCTTCCCTTTTTTACATCAAATATCCAAGCCGGTAATCTCCGAGACACACCCGAAGTGCGCCCCACGTCGAGGAGAACTCGATGCCGTGAGCCCGGAGCTTCCCGGTATCCATCGCAAGGTTGCGGGTGAGATCGGATTCCTCGATCTTCACATCCACCTGCAGCAAATTGGCGAAGCATCGTGCTGTCTCGACCATATCTCCGTCGCACTCGCTGCCGAAGTTGTAGACGCCGCCGGGCAGCTCCATCGCAGGGACGAGGTTCTCGATAACCTCCCGCACATAGCTCACGCCCCGGTAGTCATTGCGCGAAAAGCGCAGCACTTCACCGGTCTTTGCCGCTCTCAGGATGTTCAGTGGCAGGTTGCCCCGGATGGGCAGATGATAGCCCGGGAGGTCGTACATCCAGGGCAGGCGGAGCGCCACAGCGCCCGGGCAGCGGGCCAGCACCCGGGCCTCGGCCTCGAGCTTGTGCTGTCCATAGACGTTGGAAGGGGAGAGGGGCAGCGTCTCCGCCAGTGCCCCCCGCTGCGTCACGCCCGCATACACCTGGTCGGAGCTGCAGGAGAGCAGCTTTGCGCCCACCTCCTCCGCGCCCTTCGCCACCCACTCGGGCAGCAGGACGTTGGCGCGGAAGGAGTCCTCCGGCTCCTGCTGGCAGTACTGGGTGTTGGAGAGGGCCGCCGTGTGGACGATGACGTCCGGGTGCTCCTTCAAAATGAAGCGCAGCACCGCATTTTCGTCGGCAGTGCGCAGGGTGTCGGACGGGAAGGCGCAGAGCGCAAACTGCCCCCGCCACATATCGAGGATGCGCGCGCCCACAAAGCCGCCTGCGCCGGTTACAAGGACTCGTTTCATAGGGCAGTCACCTCAGTGAACAAGGAACAGTTCCAGCACGAAGACGACGGCGCAGCAGGCCACCGACACCTGGAACAGGCTGGCTCCGAACCATGCCGCCGCAATGCCTACCACCAGCGCCACCGCACCAGCTGCCGGACTCTGGGTGGCGTTGACGATGGCCGGGAAGGTCATGACCGCCAGAGTGACGTAAGGGACGTAGTACAGGAACGACTGGATGAACTGGTTTTTGATGGGCTTCCGGATGAGGGTCAGCGGCAGGATGCGGATGGTGTAGGATACTGCGAACATCACTGCGATGTAAAGCCAGTTGCTGCGAATCATTGTTCAGCCTCCTCACTCTGGGTCTTGACGGGAAATAACAGCGCACCTGCGCAGGAAATAGCCACTGTCAGGATGATGGTGCGGGTGCCGTCCGACAGGGCGGAAATGCCCGGCAGATAGGTGCAGGCAAAGCTCAGCGCAAAGCTGATGGCCACCAGCGCGGCCACGATCTTATCTTTCCGGGCCGGAGGAATGATGATGGCGAGGAACATGCCGTAGAGCGCCACGCTCAGTGCGCTGACGGCCCGCAGGGGCAGCAGATTACCCGCGATGATGCCCAGCGCCGTACCCGAAGCCCACGCCGGCGCGGCCAGCGCGATGGCACCGTAGGTGTAGAAGGGGTTCAGGTAGCCCGGCCGGGCGATGGTGATGCCGAACAGCTCGTCAGTGACGTCATAGCCGATGATAAGCCGGTGGAAAAACGGCGTACCAGGGGCGAACCGCTGGGCCAGCGCACAGCTCATCAGCAGATAGCGGGCGTTGGCGATGAGGGTGATGATGGCGACCTCGAGATAGGTCGCGCCGCTGGCAATGAGGGCAAAGGCGGCGTACTCGCCCGCCGAAGCATTGTTGAGCAGGCTGGCCACGAAGCCCTGCAAAGGTGTAAAACCCGCCGTCCGGGCCGCGATGCCCAGCGAGAACGACACCGCAAAATACCCCAGCGCGATCGGCACGCCGTCCCGCATCCCCTCGCAGAACACCTTGCGGCTGAAAGCGTAGGGTTTGGCGGGCTGTGCGGAGCAGAGAGTCTGTTTCGACGACTCATGCGTAGTTTCCATGAGAAAAGCTCCTTTCCAATTTCAAACACGAACCTTATTATAGCATAGTTTGAGAGAAAATGACATCGGGCAGAAACGAAAAAACCACAGCTTTCACCCCTGAAAGCTGTGGCATTTTCAAGATGGACTGCTTACTTGAACAGCTTGCGGCCAGCCCAGATGCAGACACAGGCACCGATGACCGAGACGATGATCTCACCCACGAGGCCGGTAGCGGACAGGCCCACGAGGCCGAAGAGGATGCCGCCCACAAAGCTGCCCAGGATGCCCAGCACGATGTTGCGCAGGGCGCTGGTCTCACTGCCCATGATGCGGCCTGCGATAGAACCGGCCAGCGCACCGATGAGAAGGCTGAAGATAAAACCAAACATAAGAAAAACCTCCTGAAATATGTAAAATCAGACGTTGGATGCTTCCTCCCGCGCGTAGCGGCAGATGTCCGAAAGACAGCATTTTTCGCACTCCGGCTTCCGGGCATTGCAGACGGCCCGGCCATGCATCACGAAACGGTGGCACAGATCACTGCCCTCTTCGGGCGGGACGATCTTCCAGAGCGCCATCTCCACCTTCTGCGGTTCCTTGATGCCGTCCACAAGGCCGATCTTGTTGCACAGGC
>OGMW01000654.1_pt1 | contig 36190 bp, 28 predicted proteins | sample 1573281 | NCBI WGS metagenome assembly OGMW01 (sample SAMEA2581907, study PRJEB24529) | metagenome | biome: Human gut stool | place: China | collected 2011 | reverse complement strand
CCACCTTTTTCATTTCGGTTTTCAGCTCGGGTTGCTGTTCAATATCGGTCATCATTGTCCTTTACATATGTTGAAAACGCGGTCACACGATTACACAACTACACGGTCACGCGAAGCACTTCATCCACGGAAGTAATGCCTTGCAGAACCTTCTGCCAGCCATCCTCACGAAGCGACGTCATGCCTTTCGACTTGGCCGCCTGCTCGATTTCCAGCGACGTGGCGCCACGCGCGATCAAATCCTCCATCTGCGTGTCCACGCCCATTACCTGCTGAATGGCCACACGCCCGTGATATCCGGTGTTGGAACATTCACGGCAACCCATCGCACGGTACACGGTCGGCAACGGAGAGCCGGGCGTATATGGCACACCCATCATCTTCAACTCCACGGGAGTGGCCGTATCGGCTTTCCGGCATTTCTTGCACAGGCGCCTCGCCAGACGCTGCGCCATCACCGCAGCCAGCGACGAGCTCACCAAAAACGGTTCCACGCCCATTTCCGTCAAACGCGTCACCGCACTCGGAGCATCATTGGTGTGCAACGTGGACAGCACCAAATGGCCCGTCAGCGAAGCCTCGATCGCAATGGTCGCCGTCTCCTCGTCTCGAATCTCACCGATCAGCACCACATCAGGATCGGCACGAAGAATCGAACGCAACGCGGCGGCAAAGGTCATACCCGCCTTATTGTTCACCTGCACCTGATTGATGCCCTCCATGCGGAATTCCACAGGGTCTTCAACCGTGATGATGTTGATTTCCGGGCGGGCCACATCGCCCAACGTCGCATACAACGTGGTCGACTTACCCGAACCGGTCGGACCAGTCACCAACACCATGCCGTACGGGCGGTTGTACGCTTTGGAAAACACATCGAAATTGCGTTCGCTGAAATTTAGATCCTCCACTTTGAGATTGCCCGAAGGCGTGCTCAAAATACGCATGACGATTTTCTCGCCCCACACCGTAGGCAATGCCGCCACGCGAAGATCAACCTTCTGACCGTTGTGACGTACGGTAATACGGCCATCCTGCGGCTTGCGGCGCTCGCCGATATCCATTTCGGCCATGACCTTAATGCGGCTGATCACACCTTGGGTCATGGCGCGTGGCGCTTTTTGGAAGATATGCAACACGCCGTCGATGCGGTAGCGTACGAGCAGACCGTCTTCCTGCGGTTCGATATGGATATCGGAGCAGTGGTCGTCGATGGCCTGGTTGATGAGCAGACTTACGAAGCGTGCCACGGGGGAGGCGTCTTCGCTGTCGTCTTGTTCAAGGTCGACTTCTTTTTTCGCGGTCGCGGCGATCTCGTGCGATAGTTCGGTCAACTCCGCATTGGCGCGCAGGAACCGGTTGATGCAGTCGCGTACCTGCGATGGCATGGCGACCATGGCGATGACGGGCATGCCGGTTGTTGCGGAAACATCGTCTACCGCGGCGAAGTTTTTCGGATTCGCCATGGCTACGGCGATGCGCCCGTTGACGATGGAAAGCGGCAGAAGCTGGTTGCGTCGGCACAGATCGTCGGGAACCATGCTGATGACTTCTTTGTCGATCTGGTATTCATTGAGGTCCACGAACGGCAGGCTCATGCCTTGCGCCAACGCCATGGCATATTGGCGTTCGGTCTGTTCGTCCATGCCTTCGGTGGACGTTGGCATGGCGGGAAAATCTCCGGTGGCGTCGCTTGTCATTGCCGCATGGCGTGGTGTGCTCGGCGTGAACACCTGATGGATCTCGCCGGTTGTCGGCGCGATCGGATCCATACTTTGCGGGAAAGCGTTCGGCGTGTCGCTGTTTTTGTTTCGCCTGAGGAAGGGGAAACGGCCTCCCGAACCGGCGTCGCTCATAATGACCTCCTGCACCGCATGCGCGCTTATGCGCCTGTCATACGGCATAACATGAAACCCCAAGCAAACGGCAGCATTTGTGGGGTGGCTGATGTTCAGTTGTTCGAAGTCATGTGAGCTACAACGATTGCAGTATTGTGTACTGCTAAATCAGCATTGTAGCCGCAAAAACAGGTAAAAGCTAATCGGGGCAAAGTTTTTTGAGAAATATGTTGCTGTGAAAACGTTGGCAGAATATCGTGATACAGTAACTCATGTTTATGGCACCGCGTTTGGTTGCGTGCCGAATTCCTGCCGCTTCCAATGATGGGGTGGCATCTTGTGAAGGAGCTGCTCATGGAGTACAGCTTGCGCACAGCGGGAGACGCCCCCGATTCAGGGGTTGCGGCGAGTCGCGTCAATCGATTGCCAAAACGTGGCGAGTCCGGCTTCACGTTGGTGGAAGTGCTGGTGGCGATCGTGGTGTTGAGCATTACGGGACTTGCCGCCGCACAGTTCGCCATTACGGCCATTCGCACGTCATATGCGCAGCAGCAGCGGTCCACCGCCGTGTCGCTGGGCGACGACGGCATGGAAAGAATGCGTGCGCAGATCGCCAATGTAGACGCCAACCAATATCTCGATGAACTCATCAAAGGCATGGGGGAAACGTCCGTCACCGCCGCGCAGAAGAATCTTTCCGACGTTGGCGCCATCGCGTCGCAATTGGCGGATCTGAGCTATACCAGTTCGCCTGATCCAGACAAGAGCAAGTATATTCAGCCGGTTCGTGCCACTGCGGGCAAGGACGCCAAGCATACCGAATATACGGTGAACACGGTGGTGGAGCGCTGTTTCCGTGCCAGCGGCGAGATCTCGTGCAAGACCGCATCTCAGCTGGGCATTTCCCGTAGTTCCGCAACGAGCTATACGGCCAATACCTCAACAAGCGCCACGGCCGACATTCTGGATCCGGGCAAAACGGTATCGGGCGCGTTCACGTTCGGTGCGCACACGTATATGCCCATGATCCGCGTGGTGGTGGGCGTCACCTGGGACGACAACATGCATCAGGGCAAAACCTGCCTGTACACCACGTCGGAACTGCTGGATATTGGTGTCGACAACAAGCTCATCATCTAGTGAGGGGTTGCAATGAGCGGAACAACAAGCGGAAAACTGCGTATTCGCGCCGTCGCGCAACGTATGGCGCGCGGTGAAAGCGGCGTCACCTTGGTGGAGATGATGGTGTCGCTGTTCATCTTCGCCATCGTCTCCACCATGTTCACCACGGCGATCGTGCAATACCTGCATTCCACCAGCGCGGATGCGATACGAAGCAGGTCTTCCACGGAAATAGCCACGTCGGTGCAAAGCCTCGACCGGTATGTGCGCTACGCGGAGGGTGTTGAGTATGACGCCACGAACCATACGCTCACCATGGTCACTCCGGGGGATTCTGGTGCGAAGCAGTGCGTGGTGATCACGTACCAGGACGCCACGTGGAAGAACGGTACGGTAAGCGATTACGGCAGCGTGAAGGTAAAAACGAAGTCGTATGATGCGTCCGTCACGTCATGGAGCACGCGCGCGGTGTTGGGGTCGGTAATGAACAACGAGTCGGGAGGCACGTCTGATGATTCGCTGTTCGCCTCGCGATTATTCACGGTGGATGGCACCAATCGGGTGGTGCGTTATTCGCCGGTGACGGGGTCGTATGTGAGCGGCAAGCCGGTCACGTCGAATACGTCCACGTCGTTCACCGCACGCAATGTGAAATCGGGTGGAACTGCAATCGATTTCACTCCGTGTGGCTGAGTGTTCCGCTAGGTCTTGCGGCAGACGGCTGGTTCCTTATGGAGCCAGCCGTTTTTTGTCGCCCCGTCAGCACCCTGCGACACGCCCGAAAAAGGTGGTTATTCCAGTTTTTTCAAAAAAACGTGACTGCAAAGATTTGCTGAGCGATTGTACTGAAAAACAAGCTATTTGTGGTGTTGTATTTTTTGTTGCACGATTTTGGTTTTGTGTTGTACCTTTTGTGTCCGCTTGAAAAAGTGTGATTTGCTTGATGGTTGTGAAGGGGGTTGTGGGGTAAACTAAAGCGCTTTTGTGCGGATGAAGGATGAAGGGAAAATGAATCGAAAATGAAACGCTCGTAAAACGATTGACGCCGGAATAATGGTTCTGCAAACGATGTCAATGCGGATAAAGTTAGGACTGTTGGTTATGTGAGCCAGCAGCCCCCACAAGGGGACGATCGATAGAAGAACGCCGCGAAGCTCCATCGTGGGATGCGAGCGGCGACCTTTCCCGAAGGAAAGAAGGATTCAATTATGAAGAGCGTGCGCAACGCACTCAACCGCCGCGCCAAGGGCGAAAAGGGCTTCACCCTCGTCGAGCTGCTCGTGGTGGTCATCATCATCGGCATCCTCGCCGCCATCTCCGTGCCGATCTACCTGAACCAGCGCAAGTCGGCCTGGAACTCCCAGACCGAGTCCGACGTCAAGAACGCCAGTCTTGTGATGGAAACCATCATGACTAACAATAATGGGAAAGTTCCGACTCTGAAGGCTTCTTCTTGCACCGGTTCGTCAACTAACAGCAAGTGCGACATCTATGATGGCAATGAAGTTACGGTGAGCGATGGCGTCACTATCGTGATTACTGCGACGGCGGGTGCCGGAACTTATACGGTCGAGGGCACCAACTCGAACAACACGGGCTGCAAGAACTATGTCTATAATTCGGCAAATGGTTCCGTCAGCAGTACAGATCATAAGGATTTGGTTGCGAAGCAAGACTGATTGCCCCGCTGACTATGGGATCTAAAGGTATCGGAGCGTATGAGGTATCGCTCCGATACCTTGTTCCATATCCATATTCGTTCTATTGTTCGTCAATCATTCCATGGGGGAGTAATGGCCAGGGAACAGGCGCAAGTGGCATTTCAAAACGGCACCAAGAAGTGGCGTTACAAGGGTGTTTCCGCTGACGGCCGCACCAAGCAGAAGGGCGTTATCGAAGCGCAGACGCGAGATCAGGCTATCGATCGCGTGAATAAGCTCGGTCTGATTCCAACGGAACTTGTTGACGTGAACGCAGGCACCGGTCTCAATACCAATATTGAAATCAAAGCGTTCGAAAAATATCCAAGCAAAAAAGACTTCGCGGTTATGTCACGTCAGCTTGCCACCATGGTGGCGGCAGGCGTCTCCCTGATTCGCGCACTGAATATCGTTACTGAACAAATCGGAAATGTGAAACTGCGCAATGCGGTACGTGACTGCATGCAGCAGGTTGAGGCGGGATCATCGTTTTCCGAAGCAATGGACAATAATCCCGACCATCTGTTCCCGCCCATTATGACCAACATGGTGCGGGCCGGCGAAACCGGCGGCTTCCTTGACAAATCCCTGATTACCGTGGCCGACAGCTTTGAAGCGGACGTGCGTTTGCAAGGTCAGATCAAAGGCGCACTGGCTTACCCGGTGGTGGTGCTCGGCATTGCTGTGCTGCTGGTGGGCGTGATGCTGCTGACCATCGTGCCCATGTTCGACAGCATGTATGCGTCGATGGGCGCGGAACTGCCATGGGTCACGCAGATCATGGTTGATATGGGCAAGGCCGCACCGGTTGGCATTCCCGTGATCATTGTGTGCGCGGTGGCGTTCGTCATGTTTTGGAAGCGCAATCGCAACAAAGACATCATTCGTACCTGGTGGGATCCGTTCACGTTGAAGGCGCCCGTGTTCGGCAAACTGACCACCAATGTGGCATTGGCGCGATTCTGCAACAATTTCGCATCCATGCTCGCTTCGGGCGTGCCCATTCTGCAGGCGCTTGACATTGTCGGATCCACATCCGGCAATTATGTAATCGACGAAGCATCCAAACGAGTGTCTCGACTCGTGGAACGCGGCTATAGGCTGGCGGACAGTATGGGTACCGAAAAAGTGTTCCCGAACATGATGGTGCAGATGGCGGCGATCGGTGAGGATTCCGGCGCCATCGACCAGATGCTCGCCAGCGCGGGCAAAGCGTATGACGAAGAAGCGCAATCCATCGCCAAACAGCTCACTTCGTTGCTGGAACCGTTGATGATTCTGGTGCTCGGTAGCGTGGTCGGCTTCATGGTGGTGGCATTGTACATGCCGATGTTCTCCATGTTCGACGCCATCAACGGGCAAGCGTAAGCGAAAGCGGGAAGGTTGAACATGAAGAACGGATTGTGGGCCGGACTCAACCGCAGGTATCGTGCCAGATTATGCCAACGCATGGGGGAGCGGGGCGCGGCCATGATGCTCGCGGTACTGTTCGTAATGGTGGTGCTCACCACGTCGGCACTGGTAATGACCATACTGCTTTCGCAAGCATTACCGTACAGGAATAATAAGGAGAACGCGCAAGTCGGGTATGCCGCCGAATCTGGACTCGAAGTGGCATTGAGTTTCCTGCGCGAAGCGGAAGCAAGCAAGGACTATAAGAAACTGCTACCGTCGACCGCATCAAACACTGGCAATGCCAGCTTGGATGAGACCTTCACTACAGCATCGGACGGGTCGGTGCTGCTCAACAATGCGGAAGTCAGCAACGACGTGTCGGCAACGGGCGTGAGCTCGTTCACTCCAGACGATATCTCGTACCGAGTGCAAATCGGATATTATGACGACGATCCAAGCTCATCGCCGGCCAAACGACTCACATCCGAAAGCGAGCTGAAGAACGCGAAATATGCGTGGGTGCGTTCCTACGGGTATATCAACAGGTATCCGAATGGGCGAAGCGCGGGTACGGAAACCAGCGCGCGCCGAGCCATGAGCGCCATCTACCAATTCGAGACAGCGAGCGGTGATGACAGCTACGTGATTTCCACCAAGGGTGGACGTCTCGGTATGGGCTTCTACGCGGCAGCGCCAAACAACGAGCGCCGTACCAACCAGCCGACCTGGAAGGAAATCGCCTCATATGATGTCGATGAGAACGGTGATCCGACCGGCATGGTGAACTATGTCAACAAGCCTGGCTCCAAGAATGCGGCCGACGCTATGAGCAATACCATCACTATGAATCCGGCAAACCAAACTTGCATGCTTGCCACCACCAAGCCTGTAGACAAGGTCGAAACGCTTGACGCCATGCTTGACCCGAACGGCAAGCCGGTGGAAGGATCGGCGTTGGTGATTCTTATGCAGGCACATAAGAAAGACTCCAGCAGCGACGACCTGTATTACACGGAACAGTGCAAAGCCAACGGCGCCTACAAAGACCTGAACACATGGGTGTATTGGAAGGATGATTCCATTCGCCCTGCATCCAATCTGACATTGTGCGTTACCGGAGCTGACATTACGCATGTTGGCGGAGGCACTGCAGGAGCCGCCACATTGCAGAAATGTGGCGAGTCGTACGGCCCCAACTACCAAAGCGACTATTACACCGATCCTGACAAGAAAGCGCAGCAAGACGAAAAGAACGATCCGTCAAGCCTGCTCAACAAATACCAGAAGTGGGCGTTCTATAACGGTTTCATCAATGCGGGCTACTACAACGAGCTAGATAGCGTGCGCGATGAGGCGAACAAGTATGATGCGTCTCTGCCGGAATCGCAAGGCTATGCCGTTGGCGGTGTGCAAATGCAGAAGAAGACCCGCTTCCAAGTGCTGGAAGTTTCCAACAAGGCGAATGTGGGCGCCACTATTCAATATCTGAGCGGCGGTCACTGGGCGTCCAACGTCGATGATGCTGCCGATTTGACTCCGCATTTCCTGATGGTGTCGAAGTGGGATTATTCGCTCACCGACGTGAAATCCTGGTTCGACGTGAACGGTGATTTCGAAGACGCCACCGCATCGTTCGGACAGGCGGGAGAAGCCGGCTATGCCACGAAGCAGATCGTCAATGAAACGTCCGGATTCTGCATTTCGTCATCGCAAGACGGATTCGACGCATACACGTCAACCTGCCGAGTGGGTGGCGGTGATTTCAACCCATACTGCTACCACAACACCATCAATGGCAATCCGGCGCAATCATCTTCCGATCTGCATCAGATCGACTACTGCGGGGTGTCCGATTCCACCAAGCGTAAAACCGATCAGGCCGAATATGTTGAAGACACGTCGAGTGACGGCAGTGGCGTGAACACGCAGATTTGGACGATGGTGAACGGGTCGAAGCGTTGCTATGGGTTCGGCGGTTCGGGCAAATTCCAACTTATGGAATGCTCGGCTGCGCCAACATTCACCCGATACAACGAAAAAGCGTCTGACGAGCACAGTAAAGGTACGTTCCAACTCAACGGTCAATGCCTGACGGAAGTGTATCCGGGAGACAAAATCGACGGCAATCCCTCATACTCCGGACGTATCGACGGGCATGCCGACGTGATTATGGCCAAATGCGGATCGTCACGAGACTTTTTGAACCGAGAAATCAAATCGCAGGTGTGGAATGCCTCGGTTAACCTCGGAACAGGCGGCTCAGGCGGCGGCGTGATTTATGGCGGTGGTAGTTCTACCACATTGGAGCCATCCTCCACCAAAGGCTACGTGACATCCAAAGAACTGAACCCGTCCACTATCGCATGGTGAGCGCTGCGCGAGATGGATGTGAACATGAGCATTGTGAACGATACGCCAACTGTGGTGCTGCTACTCGTGGCATCGCTGGTAATCGGCTGCATTTTCGGATCGTTTCTGAACGTGGTGATTTGGCGCGTGCCCAACCACATCAGCTTGGTAAATCCGAAACGCAGTTTCTGCCCGAACTGCGAAGCCCCGATCGCATGGTATGACAATATTCCCATCATTTCTTGGCTGGTGCTCGGCGCGAAATGCCGGCATTGCAAAGAGCCGATCGCCGTACGCTACCCGATTGTGGAAGCGTTGGGCGGACTGTCGTTCCTCGCCGTCACCTTGGGGTCGCTATTCGGCGCGTATTCGCCATGGATATTGCCGGAACTCTACGTATTCGCAGCGGTTTCGATCGTGATCGCATACATTGATCTCGACCATCATCTGATCCTCAATGTTGTGCTATTGCCAACGCTGATTGCAACACTGGCACTGCTGGCTTTGGCATCACTCGGTACGAATGAGTGGAACAGGCTCGGTCGCGCTGTGATATGTGCGATAGTGCTCGGCGCGTTCTACCTATTGCTTTCCATCATATGGAAAGGTGGCATGGGCGATGGCGATATCAAACTTGCGTTCATACTTGGCTTGATTACGGGCTGGCTCGGATGGTCGCAATTCATCATCGGGGCGTTCGCAGCCTTCTTTATTGGAGGATTCTTAAGTCTTGTGCTGATTATCGGCAAAAAAGTCGATATGCATGGAGGCATACCGTTCGGACCGTCCATGCTGCTCGGCATATGGCTTGGCATATTCGTCGGGGCTCCGATCGCCACACTGTACTTGCAAGTGACGGGACTCGCCTGAACCAATCCCCAGCCAACCTGCAACACGTTATATATAAGGAGAGAGAGCATGAGATCAATAACGGCGCTGTCGATCGCGAACGACGCCATCCGTGCGGCGGTCATAGCAGACCCGTATTCGGATCTGCCCACCATCAAGCATTTCCAGGCGATCCCGTTGCCGAACGGAGCCGTAGTGGATGGCGAAGTGGTCGACCATGATGTGGTGGCCGGACTGCTGAACACACTGGTGAAGCGATTCAAATTCCCCCGCGAGGACACGACTCTCGTCTACTCCAGCCGACGCATGGTGTTTCGCGAGGCGGACTTTCCCTACATGTCGCTGAACGATCTGAAATCCACCTTGCCTTTCCAAGCCAAAGGCATGATTCCGCTGCCTATTGAGGAATCCGAGCTCGACTTCGTGCCATTGAACGTCATCGACAGCGAACAAGGCAAACAGTTGCACGGCATACTCGTGGCGACATTGCGTAACGGACTGGAAAAAACCGCGCGCACAGCCGAAGACGCGGGATTTGTGATCACATCGATCGATGCGGGCCCGTTCGCGCTTGCCAGACTGTTCGCCGACACCAACCAGCAGCAGACCGAAGCGGTGGTCAACATCAGCGGCAACGGCACCGACGTGATCGTGCTCGAAAACGGGCAGCCCGCCTACATGCGCGTCGTGCCATCCGGCGCGGATGACGTGACTGACGCCATCGCCAACGCGCTCAGTATCTCATTCGAAGACGCCGAACGCATCAAAAACCAGATCGGCCTGCAAAACGTGACCGGCGACGAACGACTCGAAAAAGCCGAGGAAGTCATCCGCGAAACCACGGCGCAGCTGATCGTCGGCATCCGCAATACGCTCAACCTGTACGACGTGGACCATGCGGGCGGCACCATCAGCGGCGTGGTGCTTACCGGAACCGGCGCACGGCTGATCGGACTGCCGCCGGTATTGGCCAGTTCCATCAACAAAGTGGTGCGGATCGGCGACCCCTTCATCCGTTTCCGGCTTTCCAAAGAAGTGGAACGGCAGAACATCATGGCGCACGCGATCGATTTGGGCGCAGTGCTTGGACTGGTAATCGGAAAGAAGCCGAGGTGAACGGACGATGAGCAGAAAAAACAACGGAAGCATGAAGCAGATCGGCAGCTCCCACCGCGGTCGACGCGGCAAAATCAAGGATAATCCGAATCCTGAAACCAGTGATGGCGAGAAAACCTCGATTTTGTCGATGAATATTTCCGACATCGGCAAAGCGCTGCGTGCGAGCAGTTCGAAAACCTCCAAAAAGGCTGATCTGCCCGCCGAATGGAATGTGCGCGCCAACCTGCTGCCACGTTCCATCGTGACGCTCAACCGTGATCGTGCCATCAAATACTTGCTGTCATACGTGCTTATCGTGGTGGTGGTTGCGGCCATTGCCATCAGCGCGGGCATGGCGGTGCGCGTGAGCTGGGCCGACCATCGCGTGGAGGAGGCACAGGCGAAAACCCTGTCGTTGCAGAAGGAAAAGGCGGAATTCAAAGACGTGGAAGACACGTTGAACTCGCTGTCCGATTCGCAAAGGTCACGTATCGCCGCGCTCTACGACGAAATGGATTGGATGAAGGTGGTGGATTCGCTCAATGGCGCGCTGCCAGCCGGAGGCCAGTACACGAACCTGTCGTTGAGCAGCTTCCAGATTGGCGGGTCTGACGCTTCTTCGCATAGCGCTACATCTTCAGTATGGTCTGGGAATGGTGTGATTTCCGTTGATTTTACCGTTCTTTCTCCAGATTTCATATCTGCAAAAGATTTTATCGGTAATTTTGCTGCAATTCCTACCTATAAAACAGGCTATGTGAGTTCCATTACCGAAAACAGCGATGAAAACGGCACCACCTATACATACACGGGAACGGTGTCGTTGAAGATGGATACCAATACCACGTCACGAAGCGACAACGCGGCCGGTGCTGACGAAGCCAACCGAGCATTGCAGCAGCAGCTACGCGACAGCCTGAACAAAGCCGCGGCAGGGGAGTCGACTGATACTACCGACAGCGCGACCGCAACTGACGAAACATCCAATGAATGATCGGGAGCAATCATGAACAAGCATAAAATCGCATGGATCGCATTGGCCGCAGGTATTGTCTTCGTCATCATGCTGACATGGCTGGTCGGCGTTTCCCCGCAAATCAGCCATATCAAATCATCCGACGCGCAAACTGCGCAAATCGATGAGAACAATAAGGAAACACGCGACGAAATCGAAACATTACGCATCGCCAGCGAAACGATCGGCCTGCAGAAAGACCGTTTGCGCCAGTTGCAGCGGCAGATTCCAGACGGCTATAACCAGCAGGAATTCATCAATTCGTTGGATGCGTCCGCTGCGGGAACCGGCGTCGCCATCAAATCGGTGAATTTCGATGATGCGGTCGACGCCGACATTCCAGCTGAAATGCAAGGTACCATTCAAGCCGGTCAGCTGGTGCAGGTGTCGGTAAGTATCACCGCCACGGGAAGCTATGATGCCATGCGTAATTTCGTGGCATCCGTGCAGAACATCAACCGTATCGCCGTGCCGGAAAATGTGACCTACACACTTGACAGAAACGGTGACGAAACGAAAAATGCCGTGGTGATCGATTGCAAGATCTGGTCGCTATTGCTCGACAACGACACGGTTGAAGACGAGAACGCCACGAAACAGTAACGCGGGTGGTGTTCTGTCACCGCGTAAAGGTAGGCTTTGCGCTTGTAAAGACCCCAAACCGTTCAAACCAGAAGGTGCATTGTGGCTGTATCCAAACTCGATGAAGTCGTATCCCTCGCCAAGCGTCGTGGCTTTGTTTTTCCCGCCGGTGAAATCTATGGTGGAACCCGTTCCGCGTGGGATTACGGTCCGCTCGGCGTTGCGCTGAAAGACAATATCAAGCGCGAATGGTGGCGTTCCATGGTCGTCACCCGTGGCGACGTGGTGGGCGTTGACACGTCCATTATTCTTCCGCCGGCCGTGTGGGTGGCTTCCGGTCACGTGTCCGTGTTCAACGATCCGCTGATCGAATGCCTCAACTGCCACAAGCGCCACCGCGCCGACAAGCTTGAGGAATCCTATGCCGAAAAGCATGGCGACAAGCTGCCGGAAAACGGCCTGAAAGACATTGTGTGCCCGGATTGCGGCACCCGTGGCAACTGGACCGAACCGCGCGACTTCAACATGATGCTGCGCACCCACCTCGGACCGGTCGAAGACGAGAACTCGCTGCACTACCTGCGTCCGGAAACCGCACAGGGCATTTTCGTGGACTTCAAGAATGTGATGACTTCTTCGCGTTCCAAGCCGCCGTTCGGCATCGCCAACATGGGCAAGTCCTTCCGTAACGAGATCACTCCGGGCAACTTCATCTTCCGCACCCGCGAGTTCGAGCAGATGGAAATGGAATTCTTCGTGGCTCCGGGCACCGATGAGGAATGGCACCAGTACTGGATCGACGCGCGTACCCAGTGGTACATCGACCTTGGTGTGAAGCCGGAGAACCTGCGCCATTATGAGCATCCGAAGGAGAAGCTGGCCCACTATTCGAAGCGTACCGTCGACATCGAATACAAGTTCGGCTTCCAGGGTTCCGATTGGGGCGAGCTTGAAGGCGTCGCCAACCGTACTGACTTCGATCTTTCCGCGCATGCCAAGCATTCCGGCGAGGATCTGAGCTACTTCAACCAGGCCACCGGCGAAAAATACGTGCCGTACGTCATTGAACCGGCCGCCGGCCTGACCCGTTCCCTCATGGCCTTCCTTGTTGACGCCTACGACGTTGACGAGGCCCCGAATACCAAGGGCGGCGTCGACAAGCGCACCGTGCTTCGCCTTGATCCGCGCCTGGCTCCGGTCAAGGCCGCTGTACTGCCGTTGAGCAAGAAGCCGGAATTGCAGACCGTGGCACACGATCTGGCCGCCGATTTGCGTCAGCATGACTGGATGATCGACTATGATGAGGCCGGTGCGATCGGTCGTCGCTATCGCCGTGAAGACGAAATCGGCACCCCGCTGTGCATCACCGTCGACTTCGACACGCTTGACGATCAGGCCGTCACCATTCGTGAACGTGATACCATGCAGCAGGAGCGCGTCGCACTCGACAAGGTGGCTGATTATGTGGCCGCACGTATTGGCGAGAAGCATGTACGTTACCCGCAGGTGCCGGTTGAGATGGGCGGCGAGGCTTGGCCTGAGTCCGTCAAGATTGCCGAAGCCGGTGGCTTGTATTAAAGCTGGATACTGGTTACCATAGCGTTCTTATGCCAGATAGCATTGTGACTGCTTACGAGGAATCCGACGTGCTCGACCCGCGTACCGACGCGGTGAGGCCGTCGGTTCCTCCGGTTATGAAGCCTGTTGATTTAGGGCCGGTACACGTTGAAACCCCGGTGGTGCTTTCGCCTATGGCGGGCGTTACCAACTGGCCGTTCCGCGTGATTTGCGAAAGCTACGGACCGGACGGTCTATACGTGGCCGAAATGATCACCGCGCGCGCGTTGGTCGCACGCAATCCCAAAGCGTTGCGGTTGTGCCATTTCGCGCCGAGCGAGAAAATCCGTTCGCTGCAACTGTACGGTGTGAACCCGGCGATCGTGGAACAGGCCGCGAAAATCGTCATCGACGAAAACATGGCCGACCATGTCGATCTGAACTTCGGATGCCCCGTGCCGAAAGTGACCCGACGCGGCGGAGGATCGGCTTTGCCGTGGAAGACGGATCTGTTTCGCGAGATCATCCAGCGTGTGGTCAAGGTCTGCGATGCTGCCAACGTGCCGGTGACGGCTAAAATCCGCGTCGGCATCGACCATGAGCATGAAACGTTCTTGGAAGCGGGCCATATCGCGCAGGAGGAAGGCTGCAAGGCGGTGACCTTGCACGCGCGTACCACCGCCGAATATTACGGCGGGCACTCCGACTGGAGCCGGATTGGCGAGCTGGTCGAAGCGCTTGACATTCCAGTGTTCGGCAACGGCGATATTTGGGGTGCGAACGATGCGCTTGCCATGGTTGCCGAAACCGGTTGCGCCGGCGTTGCGATTGGCCGCGGCTGCCAAGGCAGGCCATGGCTGTTCGCCGATATCAAGAATGCGTTCGCTGGCAGCGACAAGCGTGTTGACCCCACGTTAGGAGATGTGTGCCGTGTGGTTGAACGCCATGCGGAACTGTTGACCGAATTCTATGATGGCGATGAGCAGATGGCCGTGCATGATCTGCGTAAGCATATCGCGTGGTATCTCAAGGGATTCCCCGTTGGAGGCTCCACCCGTCGTGCGTTCATGGAATGTGAAAATCTTGAGGATGTCAGAGCCGAAATAGGCAAGCTGGATCCCAACATCTGTTTTCCCGAGCGAGTGGTCGACAAGCCAAGGGGGCGCGTGCGCTTCGCAAAGAAAGTGCATCTGCCTTACGGATGGTTGGAATCACGGGAAACAACGCATGATGAACGTCAGGCGTTGTTTGGGGATGATCCTATGGACGCCAGCTATTGAATATGACATGCCGATGTGGTTAAATCGTCGTGGGGGCACCGAAAGAGGGTAAATCGCAGGCGAAATGAACACGTTAGCAATAAAAAAGTGAAAAAACGCCGTTACACACGGCGAAAAGTGCGCGTACTGCAGCGTGTCTGCGATAAAGTTGTGCGTAAACGCGAGTGACAGGAGACTATGGTGAGCGAGATTGCCCAGACTGACAATTTCAACGACAAAACGAATATCAAGGTTGTCGGTGTTGGTGGAGCTGGCGGTAATGCCGTCAATCGCATGATTGCCGAGGGTCTTCAAAGTGTTGAATTCATTGCGATCAATACTGACGCGAAGGACCTGATGCGTTCCGACGCCGATGTCAAGATCTCCTTGAACGATGCCACCAGCCGCGGGCTTGGCGCAGGTGCCGACCCGGAGAAGGGTGCCAAGGCCGCTCAGGATCATCAGTCCGATATCGAGGAATCGCTCAAGGGCGCCGATATGGTGTTCGTGACCTGCGGTGAGGGTGGTGGCACCGGTACCGGTGCAAGCCCGATCGTGGCTCGCGCCGCGCATCAGCAGGGTGCCCTGACCATTGCGGTGGTTACCCGCCCGTTCAGCTTTGAAGGTCCCCAGCGTGCGGCTTCCGCAGCACTTGGCATTGAGAATCTGCGCAAGGAAGTCGATGCGCTGATCGTGATTCCGAACGATCGACTGCTTGAGCTTTCCGATCGCACCATCGGCATCGTCGATGCGTTCAAGACCGCCGACACCGCCTTGCTGGCCGGCGTGCAGGGCATCACCGACCTGATTTCTTCGAACTCGTACATTCACGTCGACTTCAACGATGTCAACGCTATTCTGCGTGGCGCGGGCACCGCACTGTTCGGCATCGGTTCCGCACGAGGCGAGGATCGCGCCACCCAGGCAGCTGAAATCGCCATCAGCTCGCCGCTGCTGGAAGAAAGCATCGAGGGTGCCCACGGCGCGCTGATCAATATCGCCGGCCCGTCCGATCTGAAGTTGCAGGAAGCGGCCGCCGCCACCCAGCTGGTGGGCAAGGCCATCCATCCGGAAGCACAGATCATCTGGGGTCTTTCCCTCGACGACGCTTACGGCGACGAAGTGCGTGTCACCGTTATCGCCGCAGGCTTTGATGCCAACTCCAAGAAGGCGGCTCAGGCTGAAGCCCAGAAGCAGGCAGAGCCTGCGGAAAGCACGGTGCCGCTGTCGGCGTTGTCCGCAGCCCCGAGGGCAGCGGCGGTTCCGCAGCAGCCCCAGCCTCAGCTTATTCAGACTCCGGAAGCCCCGAAGGTGCAGCCGCTGTCCACTTATATTCCGTCCACTCCGGAACCCGTCGTTCCGTCATTCGACCAGACCACCGAGCATGAAGTGGTGTCTTCGAACGATGCCGGCGATTTGGATATTCCGGATTTCCTGCGCTAAAAGCAACGCGAAGACGCGAAAGGATCGTTCATGGCAGGTTTTATGAAAAGCGCGATGTCCTATTTGGGCATGACCGACGTTGCCGAAGGTGACGAGGATTTCAACGAGGAGGCTGAGAGCAGCGAAACCTCGTTCGATTCCGACCATTCCGTGACCCCGATGGCTTCGACTCCTGCCGCGACGTCCGCACCGCGCGAGCAGACCAAAGCCAACCCGTTCCAAGGCGGAAGGGTGAGCCGTATCACCACGATTCACCCGAAATCCTATGAGGACGCTCAGCTGGTCGGACGTGCCATTCGCGACGGCGTTCCGGTGGTGCTGAACCTGACCGGTGTGGCCGAGGCCGTGGCGTATCGCATTGTGGACTTTTCCGCGGGTGTGGTTTTTGGCGTGCGTGGCTCCATCGAACGTGTCACTCCGCGCGTGTTCCTGCTGAGCCCAGCTCAGGTGAACATCAAGGTTGAGGAACCGCAGGCGAATAACTCGTCGCACGATTTGTTCGCCGACTGATATAGACGAAAGCCGTTGCGAAAGCAGACTGCATGAAGCCTCCGTCACCCGTGATGGGGGCTTTGTTATGTTCTGTTGCTAAGGTGGTGCCCCATGATTTTGTCTTTGATCGGTAGCATCGTCCACTTTTTGGTGAATGCCTACATTCTGGTGCTGTTCATTCGCATGATTCTCGATTGGGTTGCTGTGTTGGCATCGGCATGGCGTCCACGGGGGTTGGCGTCGTCGTTGATCGACGCGGTTTACCAGTTGACGGAGCCCCCACTGCGCTGGCTACGCCAATATATCCGCCCTATTCCAATGGGTCCCATCTACTTCGATGTGGCATTCATCGTTCTTTATTTCATTCTCATTGCTATTGATTTCCTCATTTAATGTATGTCAAATGCCGATTTTTCGCAAAAAATCGGTGGTCCCGTGCTAGAGTCGAACAATGAAAGCAACAACAGCAAGGCATCAAGCCCAAAGCGAGGTGTAAGATTTATGGCTCTGTTGACGCCGAAAGATATCAGAGAGCATACCTTCCAGACCGTGAGGTTCAAGGAGGGGTATGACGTCGATGAAGTCGACGATTTTCTCGATCAGGTAACCGAGACGGTGGAGGCCCTTGGCAAGCAGGCGGTTGCCAGCGGCCAGGCTACTCAGTCCCTCGGCCCGGATGTTGCGGGGCTCAACTCCAAGATTTCCGAGCTCAGCGCCCAGGTTCAGTCCCTGCAGCAGGAGAACGCGACATTGAAGTCCGCCTCCGAGCAGGCAGCTGGCGCTGGTGATCAGGCAGCTCAGGCCGCACAGGTCGCAGCAGCCAAGCTCACCGAGGCTGAGGAAAGCAACCGTGCTCTGTCGGCTCAGAACGAACAGCTCAAGGGTCAGGTGGATCGCCTGTCCGCACAGGTCGACCAGCTCACCGCACAGGCGGCTGAAGCTGCAGGCCAGGCGGATCTGGGCGAACAGCTGACCTCCATGCAGCATGAGCGCGACGCATTCCGTGCACAGACCGAAGACCTGTCCCGTCAGCTGGCTTCCGCACAGCAGCAGGTTGTGGTGGCCCAGCAGCAGGCGGCTGAGATCCAGCAGCTCAATGCAAGGCTTGAAGAGGCTCAGGAGCAGGTCGCCCAAGCTCAGCAGCTCACGCAGCAGCATGCGGCACAGTCCCAGCAGCAGGATGAGCGTGCCCAGCAGCAGGCCGCGCAGATTCAGCAGCTTGCACAGCAGCTGCAGGAATCGCAGCAGCGTGAAGCCCAGCTGCGCGAGCAGGTCGCCAAGGTCGAACCGAGTACCGAAACCGGAAGCCTGCAGAAGATTGCAGGAGCCGCAGCCAGCGCCAACACGGAGCCGGAGCGTGCCACCGCCATGCTGACCCTGGCTATGCAGCTGCACGACCAGTACGTCGACAAGGGCAAAGCCAAGGCTAAGGAAATCACCGACGAGTCCCAGCGTAGGTACGATGAGCTCATCGGCAATGCCAACGATTACTCCAACCGCACTCGCATCGAAGCCGACAACTACTCCGAAGGCACCCGTTCCGAAGCCGATCAGTATTCGGCTGACACTCGTGCCAAGGCTGATGGCTACTTGAACCAGAAGACTCAGGAAGGCGATGCCTATCTGACCAAGCGTGCTCAGGAAGGCGATGACTATCTGGCGCAGCGCACTCAGGAAGGTAATGCTTACTTGGATCAGAAGACTCAGGAAGGCGACGCCTACCTTGCTCAGAAGACGCAGGAGGGTGATACCTACTTGGATCAGAAGACTCAGGAAGGCGACGCCTACCTTGCTCAGAAGACCCAGGATGGTGATACCTACTTCTCCACGAAGCACAACGAAGCCGACGAATACGAGTCCGAAGTGCAGAAGCGCGCCTTCGACTACGATTCGAAGACCCGTACCGCAGCCGACGACTACGCCCAGCAGGTCCGCGACAATCTCGAAGCGCAGACCAAGGTCATCGAAGGCAACATTCAGGGCCTCAAGCAGTTCGAAACCGAATACCGTGCACGTCTTACCGAATTCCTCGGCCAGCTCGTGTCCCAGGTGTCCGACACGAACAACTATGATCAGGACTCCCAGGACGACTGAGATTAGGCTGTGTCTGACATCATGACAAATGATCAAAGACGGCTGCGCACCCGCGTGGCCGTCTTTGCGTGTATCGCCGTTGTGGCACTGGTACTCGACCAGATCAGCAAGGCATGGGCGCAGTCGGCGCTTGCCGACGGGCAGACGGTACGTGTGATTCCGGGCATCCTCTCATTCACGCTGGTGCATAATCCGGGTGCGTCCTTGGGCATGGGATCCAACATGACCTGGTTGATTTCGTTGCTTGCCATCGTGGCATGCGTGGCGTTGGACGTACTGGCAATCCGTACCATTTCCATGAAATGGACGGTGGTGTTCGCTCTTGCTTTCGCAGGAGCATTGGGCAATCTCATCGATCGTGTGATGTATGCCGAAGGTTTCCTTAATGGCAAGGTCGTCGATTTCCTCAATTACGGATGGTCGGTCGGCAATGTTGCGGATATTTTCCTGATGGTGGCGGGCGTCGCCGCCGTCGTACTGCTGTTTGTCGGAGAGCCCTTCAGCCAGAAGGATCTTGACGAACAGGCCGCAGAACAGACGAAACAGACGACCGGAGACCAGAACGCATGAGCCGTCTTGTTCCCGCACCCGACGCGCTTGTCGGCAAACGATTCGATGTGGCCGTGGCCAAGATGCTTGGTATCTCCCGAGCCAAGGCCGCGGAACTCATCGAAAGTGGACAGGCGCGCGTGCTTGGTCGTGACATTTCCAAATCATCGACTCTGCAATCAGGCGAAACCGTCGAATTCGATATTGTCGAGGAACGGACCGAGCCTGAACCGATCGCACGAGATATGGCAGTGGTCTACGAAGACGATGACGTCATAGTGGTCGACAAGCCAGTGGGTGTGGCTGCTCACGCTTCCGTCGGTTGGACCGGTCCGACGGTGCTCGGCAGTCTGCTTGACAGGGGAGTGCACATCACCTCCTACGGCGCCGCGGGACGTCAGGGTATCGTATCCCGCCTCGACGTGGGCACATCCGGATTGATGCTCGTGTGCAAATCTGACCTCGCCTACGTGGAAATGCGCAGGCAGTTCGCCGAACATGAAGTCGTCAAAACCTATCATGCGCTCGTGCAAGGCAATCTCAAGGAAAACAAGGCCACGATCGAAGCGCCGATCGGACGTGCCAAAGTCTCCGATTTTCGTTTTTGCGTTACGCCCGCCGGCAAAGAAGCCATCACCCATTGGGATGTGATGGAACGTTTCGGTGAGGCGACGCTGGTTTCCGTGAATCTGGAAACCGGTCGAACCCATCAGATCCGCGTGCATTTCTCGTCCATCGGGCATCCGCTTGCGGGAGACGCCATGTACGGTGCCAATCCGCAGTTGGGTGAGGCATTGGGATTGGAACGGCAGTGGCTGCACGCCAAGCAACTTGAATTCCGCCATCCGCGAACCCATGTGTGGACCACGGTGAAATCGCATTATCCAGCTGATTTGCAGCATGCGCTCGACGTGATGCGCGGCAGGCACGACACACAAGACAAGCCTGAAGTGTGATCGCACGTCACCAATCACCGGTAGATTGGAACGTATGGCTACTTCCGGAAATTTCGTGCAACTGCATAATCACACGCATTATTCACTGCTTGACGGGGCGTCAAAGATTCCGGATCTGGTCAAGCGCGCCAAAGAACTCAACATGCCGGCCGTCGGCATCACCGATCACGGCAACATGCATGGCGCATACGAAATGTGGAGCACTGCGGTCAAGGAAGGCGTCAAACCGATTATCGGCATTGAAGCGTATGTGACGCCGGAAACCGCACGCCAAGATCAAACCCGCGTCAGCTGGGATACCAACTGGAATCCCGATATCGATCCGCAACATCGCAGGCGCAACCCCAACGACGTATCCGGCGGTGGCCTGATCACCCACCTTACGATGTGGGCGGAAACCGATGAGGGCCTTGTCAATCTGATGAAGGCGTCCACTGACGCGAATCTCGAGGGACGTGTCATGCGATACCCCCGAATGGATAAGGAAATCCTTGCCAAATATTCGAAAGGCATTATCGCATCTTCCGGATGCCCGTCGGGCATCATCCAAACGCGACTGCTGCTCGGCCAATTCGACGAGGCATTACGTGCGGCAGGCGAATTGCAGGATATTTTCGGACGTGACAATTTCTATATCGAATTCATGGACCACGGTCTGAAAATCGAAAAACAGGTGACCGACGGTCTGCTGGATATTGCGAAAAAACTGAACGCGCCGCTGCTCGCCACCAACGATTCCCATTACGTGCGCGCCGAAGACGCCGGCTCTCAGGATGCCATGCTGTGCATCAATTCGGGATCCACGCTTGACGAGCCGGGACGATTCAAATTTGACGGCACCGGCTACTATCTGAAATCCGCCGAAGAAATGCGTGAGCTGTTCAAAGACATTCCCGAAGCATGCGACAATACGTTGGAAATCGCCGAACGCTGCAATGTCATGTTCGACGATCATGAAGATGGCGCGTTCATGCCCCAATTCGACTGCCCGGAAGGTTGGGATGAGACGTCGCTGTTCCTGAAAAAAGTCGAGGAAGGCTTGGAACGGCGTTATGACGGGCATCCGCCGATCGAAGTGCTCAAGCAGGCCGATTACGAATGCGGTGTGATCTGTCAGATGCAGTTCTGCGGATACTTCCTTGTGGTGGCCGACTACATCAACTGGGCCAAATCGCATGGTGTGATGGTCGGGCCTGGCCGTGGCTCCGCGGCAGGCGCCATGGTGGCGTATGCCATGGGCATCACCGAACTCGATCCAATCAAGCACGGCTTGATCTTCGAACGATTCCTTAACCCGGAACGTGTGTCGCTGCCTGATATCGACGTCGATTTCGATCCGGACGGCCGCGGTCGCGTGCTTGACTATGTCGGAGACAAGTACGGGCGAGACAAGGTCGCGCAATGCGTGATCTACGGCACCATCAAAACCAAACAGGCGCTGAAGGATTCCGCACGAATCATGGGCTACGAATTCTCCATGGGCGAGCGCATCACCAAGGCGTTGCCGCCGGCGCAGACGGGTGGCAAGGATATTCCGCTGCATGATATTTTCGAGCCGAGTTCGAAGCGTTATGCGGAGGCCCGCGAATTCCGTGAGCTTTATGATTCCGATCCGGATGTGAAGCGCGTCACGGATGAGGCGATGGGTATCGAAGGCTTGATCCGTCAGACCGGTGTGCATGCGTGCGCCACGATCATGGGTAGCGAGCCGATTTCGAATACGTCGCCGCTGCTGGAACGTACCGATGGTACGGTTACGACCACGTTGGAGTATCATACGTGTGAAACGCTTGGTTTAGTCAAGATGGACTTCCTTGGTCTTTCCAACTTGACGGTTATTCGCGATACGTTGAACAATATCGAGGCGAATGGCAAGACGCGTATCGACCATACGAAGATTCCATTGGACGATCGTGCCACGTACGATCTGTTGTCGCGAGGTGACACGCTTGGCGTGTTCCAGTTGGATTCTGATGGTATGCGTTCGTTGCTGAAAACGTTGAAGCCGAATAACTTCAACGATATTTCCGCATTGATCGCGTTGTATCGTCCTGGTCCGATGGATATGGATTCGCATACGAATTATGCGAAGCGTAAGAATGGTTTGCAGAAGATCACGCCGATTCATCCTGAAGTGGCCGAGCCGTTGAAGGAAGTGCTTGACGAAACGTATGGTCTGATCGTGTATCAGGAGCAGGTGCAGTCGGCCGCGCGTATTCTGGCGGGTTATTCGTTGGGCAAGGCAGACGTGTTGCGTCGAGCAATGGGCAAGAAGAAGCCCGAGGTGCTGGCCAAGGAGAAGGTGCCGTTCTTCGCGGGCATGAAGGAGCATGGGTATTCCCAGGAGGCGGCGCAGGCCGTGTGGGATATTCTTGTGCCGTTTTCGGGCTATGCGTTCAACAAGGCGCATTCGGCCGCATACGGTTTGATTTCATATTGGACTGCATATCTGAAAACGCATTATCCGGTGGAATTCATGGCCGCGTTGCTGCAGGGTGCGAGTACGAACAAAGACAAGACCGCGTTGTATTTGGGCGAGGCTCGTCGCATGGGCATCCAGGTGTTGTCTCCTGACGTGAACGAGTCGGTGTACGAGTATTCCGCTGTCGGCGATGTGGTGCGTTTCGGTCTTGGCGCCATCCGTAACGTTGGCAAGGCTGCGGTTGATGCGATTGTCAAGGAACGTGAGAACGATCATGGCAAGTATGTGAATTTCCCTGATTTCATCAGGCGTGTGTCGATGGAGGCGTTGAATCGTCGATTGGTTGAATCGTTGATTAAGGCCGGTGCGTTTGATTCGATCGATCCGAACCGTCGTGCCTTGTTTACGATTCATGAGGCTGCGATTAATTCGGTGGTCGGTTTGAAACGCAAGCAGGCCGAAGGCCAGTTTGATTTGTTCTCCGATTTGGAAGATGCCGGCGAAGACGATGCGGGCATGGGCGATGCCATGGTGAATGTGCCCGATGTGGAGGAGTGGGATAAGAAAACCAAGCTGAATTTCGAACGTGAAATGCTTGGCTTGTATGTGTCCGACCATCCGTTGAGCGGTATGCAGTCGATTCTGGTGTCGTTGAGTGAAATGTCGATCGCGCATCTGATCGATCGTGCCGCGAATATGCCTGACGGCCAGCAGGTGACGGTGGCGGGTTTGATCACGAACGTGGACCGTCGTATGTCGAAGAAGGGCAATCCTTGGGCGATTGTGACGATTGAGGATTTGGAAAGCTCCATCCAGTGCATGTTCTTCGGCAAGGTATATGAGGCCGCCGCTCCCGAACTGGCGGTCGATACGGTGGTGCAGATTCGTGGGCAGGTTGAAAAACGTGATGAGACGGTGAGCATGCGTGCCACGGAATTTAACGTGCCAACGTTAGAGGCGCAGGATGAGAAGCCGGTGACGATTATGCTGCCGCCGATTGCGCTTGACCAATCGCATGTGCAGCAGTTGGGGCAGATTTTGACGAACCATCCTGGACCCTGCGAAGTGAAGCTCGCCTTGATGGACGATAAGGGCAACGCCAAGGTACTGACGTTCGGCGACCGTTTCCGCGTGCGCCGCGACACGAGTCTGTTCGCTGAGATCAAAATCCTTTTCGGTCCCAGTTCGCTGCCTTTGGGCTGACCGGTCGTGGGGATGATGCCGAAAGTTCAGCCGAATATCTCACTATGCGGCTGAACTTGAGACGCGCGGGCGTTCTCGTGACATCACGTTGTTACCATGGGGCGTTATGAGCGAAGAAAACTATATGCGAATCATTGACCTGCGTGGTAAGAAGCTGACCCGAGCTGAAATGCTGGAGGCTATGCCTCGCGCCGAGATGGGCACCAACGAGGCCACCGATCTCGTGCAGCCCATCCTTGACGATGTGAAGGCCCGCGGTGCTGCGGCCCTGCGTGACTTCGCGGAGAAATTCGACCATATCCGTCCGGAGAATCTGCGCGTGCCGGTGACAGCCATGAAGGCCGCCGTCGACGAGTTGGATCCGGAAGTGCGTGCCGCCATCGAAGAGTCCGTGCGTCGTTCCCGCGCCGTGTCCGCTTCCCAGGTGCCGGCACCGTTCCACACCGATCTGGCTGAAGGCGCGCGCGTTTCCGAGCGTTGGATTCCGGTGCAGCGTGTCGGCCTGTATGTGCCGGGTGGCAAGGCCGTCTACCCGAGCTCCGTCATCATGAACGTGGTCCCGGCACAGGCCGCCGGCGTGGAATCCCTCGCCATCGCAACCCCGCCGAGCCGTAACAATGCCGACGGTCTGCCTGACAAGACCATTCTCGCCACCTGCGCCATTCTTGGCGTTGACGAAGTGTATGCGGTCGGCGGCGCTCAGGCTGTGGCCATGTTCGCCTACGGTGCCAAGGGTTCCGAACCGCAGGACGGCGAGATCCTGTGCGATCCGGTTGACAAGATCACCGGTCCGGGCAACATTTTCGTCGCCACCGCCAAGCGCATGGTGTCGGGCATTGTAGGCATCGACGCCGTGGCAGGACCGACCGAAATCGCCATCATCGCAGACAAGGGTGCCAACCCGAGCTGGCTGGCCGCCGATCTGATCGGTCAGGCCGAGCATGACGAACTCGCCGGTTCCGTGCTCATCACCGACAGCGAAGAGATTGCCGAACAGGTGCAGGAGAACCTCAAGTACCGTGTGCCGCGCACCGAGCACTCCGAGCGTGTGAACACGTCGCTACGCGGACGCCAGTCCGGCATCATCCTCACCGATGGCATCGAGCAGTCCATTGACGCGGCCAATGCGTATGCCGCCGAACACCTTGAGGTCCAGACCGCCGACCCGGATGCCGTGATCGCCAAGATTCGCAACGCCGGTGCCATCTTCCGTGGCCCGTACTCTCCGGTGCCGCTGGGCGACTACATGTCCGGCTCCAACCACGTGCTGCCGACTTCCGGCACTGCACGCTTCGCCTCCGGTCTGGGCGTGCACACCTTCATGAAGCCGGTCGAAGTCATCGAATACGACGAGCAGGGATTGAAGACCCTCGCTGCTCGTGTGAACGCCTTCGCCGTTTCCGAAGATCTGCCGGCACACGGTGAAAGCGTGCTGAGCCGTTTCATCGACGATCCGTACAACAAGGAAACCATCAAGGAACAGGAAGAGCAGGCAGGCCTTCGATGAGTGAGACTTCCAGCAACGCCATTCCGGCATATCTTCCGCTGCGCAACGATCTGATCGGTGAGGAGCCGTACGGTGCGCCGCAATTGGACGTGCCGGTATGCCTCAACGTCAACGAGAATCCGTATGCGCCGGAACCGGCGGTGGTCGAAACCATCGCGCAGCGAGTCAAGGAAATCGCTCTGACGCTCAACCGTTACCCGGATCGTGAGCATATCGCGTTGCGTCAGGCATTCTGCGACTATCTCGAACGCGAGTCCGGCGTCAAGCTGGAAGTCGACCAGTTGTGGGGTGCCAACGGATCCAACGAGATCATGCTGCAGCTGTTCCAAGCTTTCGGCGGTCCAGGACGCATTGCGCTCGGCTGCGATCCGACGTATTCGATGTATCCGGAATACGCCCGCGACACGTTCACCACATGGAAGCTTGCGCACCGCAACGAGGATTTCTCGCTGAACGTCGACGCCACCATCAAGGCCATCGAAGACGTCAAGCCGGCCATGATCGTGCTCACCAGCCCGAACAATCCGACCGGCACACCGCTGAAGATGGATGATCTCAAGCGCGTGCTCGGCGCCGCCGAAACCGCTGAAGTGGCCGGTGCCGCCGAAGGCGTGCATCCGGTGGTCGTGGTGGACGAAGCCTACATCGAATTCCGTGATCCGGGTACGCCCACCGCGCTCGAACTCATCGGCGAGTATGAGAATCTCGCCGTGAGCCGAACCATGAGCAAGGCGTTCGCCTTCGCAGGCGCGCGAGTCGGCTATCTGGCCGCCAACAAGGGCATTATCGACTGTGTGCGCATCGTGCGTATGCCGTACCACCTGTCGGCCGTCACCCAGGCAGCCGCGCTTGCCGCGTTCGAACATACCGACGAACAGCTCAGCCGTGTGGCGCACCTGCGTGACACCCGCAATCAGACCGCGGCATGGCTCAAGGAACAAACCTACAAGGGCCAGCCGCTCGAAGTGGCCGAGACGCAGTCCAACTTCATTCTGTTCGGCGGTCATTTCGACGATCGCGACCGCATCTTCGACGAACTGCTCAAGCGTGGTGTGCTCATCCGCACCGTCGGCCCTGACGGCTGGATGCGCGTATGCATGGGCACCGACGAGGAAATGGCGCGTTTCCGTGAAGCCTTGGTCGAAGTGTTGCGTATTGTGGAACAAGACTGAGCACATACGGGACTGAACCAACACAACAGGACCGAACATTTTCCAAAAGGAGTCGCAACATGGCGCGTACCGCAACCATCGTTCGTGAAACCAGCGAATCCAAGGTCGAACTGAGCCTGAATCTCGACGGCACCGGCAAAACTGACATCGACACGTCGGTGCCGTTCTACAACCATATGATGACGGCGCTCGGCAAGCATTCGCTGATTGACCTGACCATCAAGGCCACGGGTGACACCGACATCGACGCGCACCATACCGTCGAAGACATCGCCATCGTGTTCGGTGAGGCGTTGAAGCAGGCGCTGGGGAACAAGCGCGGCATCCGTCGCTTCGCTGATGCGACCGTGCCGTTGGACGAGGCGCTTGCCAAGGCCGTGGTCGATATTTCCGGGCGTCCGTACTGCGTGTGCACCGGCGAGCCGGAAGGCTTCGAATACTGCATGATCGGCGGCCATTTCACCGGCTCCCTCGTGCGTCACGTTATGGAATCCATCGCCATGCATGCCGGAATCTGCCTGCATCTGCAGGTGATCTCCGGCCGTGATCCGCACCACATCGCCGAAGCCGAGTTCAAGGCCTTGGCACGTGCGCTTCGTTTCGCCATCGAGTCGGATCCGCGTGTCGACGGTATTCCGAGCACGAAGGGCGCTCTGTGATGAGCGACGATCGAAATAACGATTTCGACGATTTCCAAGGATTCGATGGATCAAACGATTTCGGTGACCTCAACGCCGACGGCATGCATTTCAGCGAAGAGGAACTGGAAGCGGCCATGGCCGGCTTCGAGCAGGAATTCAAGGATGCCGAAGCGTCCAAGCATGAGCGGGCGGACAATCCGCCATCTGAAGCTTTCGATTCCTCCGAAGCTTCCGATAACGCGGAATCCTCCGAATCCTCCGAATCCTCGGAAGTCGACGACATGCTCAACGCGGCTGAGGATTCGTTGAAATTCGAAGACGAGCTGCAGGGACTGCTTGGCAATCGCGCGAAAGTGGCGGTGATCATCACCAGACTGACCTCGCCACGATTGCTGTCGGCATTCTGTGAATTGTCCGACATTTCCGCGCAATGCATCGGATCGGCGCAAGGTGCTGTCGCGGTGCTGCGCAATCTCGACGGAGACGGTCCGGAAGCGGCGGTCAAAGACATGACGATCGTCGTTGCCGGCATGCCCGCGATTCTTGCCGTCAACCGTGCGGACAAGCTCGAAGCGACGATGTACGTGGAAGGCAGAGCGGGCAAAACCTTCGCTCCGCCGGTGCTATTCACCTCCACCGCGCCGTTCGTTGAGGATCTCATGCTGGGCATCACCGATATGAACGCGCTGGAACAGGCGGATATGACCATTTTCGATTCCGCTGACCTTGATCGGGATGCGGCGATGAGCATTATCGCCGAGCATACGCGGTTCGGACGCGGCACATCAAGCATCAGTTAACGACGGTAAACGCGAGTCATCCTGCCGAACATGCGTTATGCGACACAAGACGACTCGCGTCACAGAACAACGAATGACACAAGAAGGAGAACGCCCATGACTTCCGTGGTGGTTTTCGATTATGGTTTCGGCAACGTGCGTTCCATGGTTCGTGCACTGGCTGATCTCGACCTTGACGTGACCCTCACTTCCGACCATCGGCAGGCCTTGGAAGCCAACGGTCTGGTAGTGCCCGGCGTGGGCGCTTTCGGCGCATGCATGGAAGGACTCAAGTCGGTGGGCGGAGACACCGTGATCAAGGATCGTCTGCGTGCCGGGCGACCGGTGCTCGGCGTGTGCGTGGGCGAGCAGATCATGTTCGAACGCGGTATGGAACACGGCACCGGCACTCCGGGCCTTGGCCTGATCAAGGGCGACGTGGAACTGCTTGACGCCGATGTGGTGCCTCACATGGGATGGGACACCGTCGAGGCGCCGGAAGGTTCCGTGCTCATGAAGGGTGTGGAAGGTGAACGTTTCTATTTCGTACATTCCTTCGCCGCGATGAGTGCCGCTCCCGCCGACACGTCCGGCGACCAGCTTGATTTCGGTGACGCCGAGGAGCGCGTGACCTGGTGCACGTACGGACGTAGCCGTTTCGTGGCGGCCTACGAGCGTGGTCCGCTGTTCGCCACGCAGTTCCACCCTGAAAAATCCGCCGAAGCGGGCTCGCAGCTGCTGCGCAATTGGATTGCGACGTTCTGATGGTGCGAGATCGCCGATGATTGTTTCGACGATGCTTTGACATATACGCTTTTAAAACGACCACTTGGTACATTTATTTGCGATTGCCGTTTAGTGGCGGTCGGTTGATCACAGAGAGGTACAGACATGTCTTTGACATTGCTTCCCGCAGTCGATGTTCGTGATGGCAAGGCCGTTCGCTTGCGCCAAGGCGAGTCCGGTTCGGAAACCGATTACGGTTCGCCGCTGGAGGCTGCCCGCACGTGGGTCGAGTCCGGTGCGGAATGGATTCATCTGGTCGACCTTGACGCGGCATTCGGCACGGGCAACAACCGTGACCAGCTGCGCGCCATCGTCAAGGAGCTTGGCGACAAGGTCAATATCGAAATGTCCGGTGGCGTGCGCGACGACGCATCCCTCGACGCAGCTTTGGAAGCAGGCGCCGCCCGTGTGAACATTGGCACGGCAGCGCTTGAGAATCCGGATTGGACCGCTTCCGTCATCAAGAAGTACGGCGATCGCGTGGCCGTTGGCCTTGACGTGCGCGGCCACACCCTCGCAGCCCGCGGATGGGTGAAGGAAGGCGGCGATCTGTTCGAAACCATGGCGTTCCTGGATTCCGTTGGCTGCTCTCGTTACGTGGTCACCGACGTGGCTCGCGACGGCATGATGAGCGGTCCGAACATCGATCTGCTGCGTGAGGTTGCGGAACGCACTGATGCGAAGGTCACCGCGTCCGGTGGCATTTCCAAGCTCGATGACCTGCGCGCCATCAAGGAACTTGCCGATCTGGGCGTGGATTCCGCGATTCTCGGCAAATCGCTGTATGCGCGCGCCTTCACTTTGGAAGAGGCGCTTGAAGTCGCACGTTGAGCATTGTTCGCAAACCCATGACGATACGGCCGTCCACAACGTGGACGGTCTCGTCATATTCGGCGCGTGTTAACGACTTTCGTAACATGCGCATGGAACGATGGGGCACTATGGATAAACAGCAAGAGTTTGCTTTGCGCACAGTCGAAGAACGCGACGTGCGCTTCATTCGTTTGTGGTTCACGGATGTGTTGGGAACGCTGAAGTCCGTGGCTATCGCACCGGCTGAATTGGAAGCTGCGTTCGAGGAAGGGCTCGGATTCGACGGTTCCGCAGTGGAAGGCCTCACCCGTGTGTCCGAAGACGATATGATCGTCAAGCCCGACCCGTCGACATTCCAGATTCTGCCGTGGCGTGGAGGCCCGCAAGGCACCGCGCGCATGTTCTGCGACGTGCTTACCCCTGATGGCGAGCCGTCGTTGGGCGATCCGCGTCATGTGCTGAAGCAGGCTCTGTCGAAAGCCAAGGAAAAAGGCTTCACCTTCTACGTGCATCCGGAAATCGAATTCTATCTGTTCGAAAGACAGGATGATTGGTCCCAGACGCCAACCCCAATCGATGAGGGCGGCTATTTCGACCATGTGCCGCGCAGCCCAGGCATGGACTTCCGCCGCGCCACCGTCAACATGCTCGAACAGATGGGCATTTCGGTGGAATACTCGCATCATGAGGCGGGTCCAGGCCAGAACGAGATCGATCTGCGTTATGCGGACGCGCTCACCACGGCCGACAACATCATGACCTTCCGTACCGTCGTCAAAGAGATTTCGCTGGAGCGCGGCATTCACGCCAGCTTCATGCCGAAGCCGCTTTCCGACGCTCCAGGTTCCGGCATGCATACCCACTTGAGCCTGTTCGAAGGCGACGCCAACGCGTTCTACGAGGCGGGCCAGGAATTCAACATGTCCGTCACCGCACGCCAGTTCGCGGCCGGCATTCTGTACCACGCGGCTGAAATCTGCGCGGTCACTGACCAGTACGTCAACTCCTACAAGCGCCTGTGGGGCGGCAACGAGGCTCCGAGCTACATCTGCTGGGGCCACAACAACCGTTCCGCGCTGCTGCGCATTCCGCAGTACAAGCCAGGCAAGGGCAATTCCGCCCGCATGGAATTCCGTGCGCTCGACCCGGTCGCCAACCCATACCTCGCATATTCGGTGCTCTTGGCAGCAGGCCTTGACGGCATCGACAAGCAGATGCAGTTGGGCGAGCCGACCAGCGACGACGTGTGGGAGCTTACCGATGCGGAACGTCAGGCCATGGGCATCCAGCCATTGCCGGAGTCTCTTGACGAGGCGTTGAAGGTTATGGAGAAGTCCGACTTCGTGGCCGGAGTGCTCGGCGAGCATGCCTTCGAATACTTCCTGCGCAACAAGCGTCAGGAATGGGAGGAATACCGCAAGCAGGTCACTCCTTTCGAACTGAAGAAGTACCTGCCGAAGCTGTAAGCGAACCGCAATCGTTTCATCAAAGACCGTTGTTGCAATCATGAGAAAACTGATTGCAACAACGGTCTTTTGCTTTCCGAATGATTATTTGAATCTTCTTTTGATGTTTCTGCAAGTATCGGATTAAAGTTCCAATGACTCAATTGACCGTAAATTAACGGTTTTGCGAAGAATCTCATCACCATAGTCAGAAAATATGAATGTCACAGGCGAGTTGCTTTGCGTTTCAAAAGCGACTGTCGTCGTCATTTTCACGCCGGGAGTGACCTTGCGTGTTGTGGAATAGCTATCATCGTCAAGATACGTGCTATGCAACTCAGTGCCGTCTTGGGTCGCGGAAACATCCATATAGTTCAGGAAAGCCCGGTATTTGCTTCCATTTTCGACATACCAGGATATGCGTGCGAACGCTATGTCATGATCGGCATATGAGGGGCTTGTCTTCTCAATGGAGTCTACGCGGAAATGCAGGGTGCTTTCGTCATAATCGGTTACGGATCCGTCTTCGTCGAAATTCGAAGCGTCCACTTGCTCGGGCTGAGGGACGGCCGCATAATCAATATGTTTCAAGGACCCTTCTATGTCGACTTCGTCAAAGGAAAACGCGGCGCGAACAACATTATGCTGCGAATAATTCATCAGCTGAACCACAACTGGTGAATTGGTGTCCGTAAGAACGAAACTGCTGGTGGTCTGCGAGCTTTTCTTCGGTTTCATTTCGGCGCCGGAGAACTCCGTGCGGTCGGAATCCTCGTTGGAAGTGAATGCGGGGGCAAGCTCGATGCCGTTTTGCATGACCATCAGATCTGCGACGGCATGAGGATACATCGTTTTCTTGCCGATGTTCGTGCAGGTGAGCAAAACCGTGAGCGTGGCGTCGCCGTTCAAATCCTCCGGACCTGTCTGCACGCCTTCGATGTTCACTTCCAATGCTTTTCCTCCGGTGGAGTAGAGCTTTCCAACGTCTTCGCTGACGGTTTCCTGTGTGGACAGCTCCTCGAACTGGCTTGTGGATCCATCGAAATCGGAGATGATGTTTGACATGCTGTCAGAAAGCATTCCGCCAATCGACGCTATTACAGCGATGATGATAACGATCTCCAAAACGGTGACGAAGCCGTTTTTATGGCGGCGTTGCTTCTTGTCGGAAGTGGATTGGAACTCGCGTGTGGCTCGTTCCGTTTGTATGCGCGGCGGATTATAGGGCTGCGATGGGCGTCCTTGCGGGTTCTGCGGGTTTTGCTGATTTTGCCGCAACGCCTGTTGCAAGCTTTGCTGCATGGACTGGGCATACCGCATGGTTTGCGTGGACCAGTCGTTCAACATGGTTTGGAGCGTGTCTCCTCGTGTGGACTGATCGCCTTGCGCCTGTTGAGATCTACCGTCTTGCTTGGATCGGGTGTTTTGCGGGGCCTGCCTGTCGCGCGATGCCTGATCGCTCTGCGCGGGTTTCACATATCGCCGCTGGACATAGGATTCACGCCGTGCATGGTCACGGTTCACCTGATTAGACAGGCGTTCGGCGTTGCTGCTGGGATCGATGTAATCGGAACCCTTGAATGGGTCGATATAGTCGTTGTTGTTGAGTAGGCCCATGAAAGGCTCCTTCTGGTCAGTCCCTTCCATGAGCAATTGTATCGAAAAATCAGCCTCGAGGAGAGCCGAACATCGAATTGTAGATGATTGCGAAATTACGATTGCCGTAAGTCGAACAGGCATCGCCTTCGCCGACTCCCGCATCCAATGCGGCTGCATTCGGCTGATAAGGCGTGTAAATGTACAGCAGTGCTGTCGCCTTGTTTTCGATGTACACGTTGCTGCCACCGCAGCTGGCGTCCGGATTGTATTGAATATAGTTGAGCGTGCCCGCATGGTATCCATAGCGATCCTCATGTTGCACGTAATACTGGTAGCGTTTCGCCGCGCCATACACCTGTTTGAAAAAACCTGCATATTCCGGGTCACAGTTCGCGTCGTCCGGGCAGCTCAATCCCATGGCCGACTTGAATTGGAAGTCGCTTGGATCGGTGGCGGTAAGCAGATGCTGCTCCTTTTGCAGCACGGTGAGCAGCACTTTTTGACTGATGTCGCACGCCTTTCCCGACTTGTAGATGATCGCCGCGGCGCTTTCGTTCGGCTCTCCCTCATATGCTTCGCAGTATTCGTTGGCAGGTTGTGATTCGGTGCTAAACGTCATGGATTTCAAGCATTTCTCGCCGCTGCATGCGGCACCCTGTTTTTCGATGATGGCGTTCACCTGCTGCTCGCTCAACGCGTTCCCGTTGAAGAACAGACCATCTGAAATGATGTTGCCCGGATTGAAATCGTATTGCGTCTGCAATTGTTCCTGCGATGCGACCGCTTCATCCACTTGCACACGCCAACCGACGAATCGCACCAATCCAACGATCAACGCTAGCGCGACGATACTGGCTATCAGTGTTTCGCCGACTATGAGGATGCGTTTTGGGGTGTTTGCTTTTTTCCAGGCGTTACGGAGTTTGGTGAGGCTTGGCTGCTTGTTTTTCTTGGGTTTGCGGTTGTTTTTTGCTGTGGTGGTTGTTTTGCGTGTCATCGCGCGTCATTGTATCGCGTTTGGCTTATCGTTTGTTTGACGATTGATTCGTCAATCGATTGACGTGAGAAGCTTTAATGACAATGCGAGTTTGGCGAGGCGTGGGGAGTTCGAGGGGCTATGGAGGAGAAGTGTATGGCGAAGAGTGATGTGGCGAAGGAACGGTTTTTCAATCTGCCTGTGATGGTGCTGATCTCGCTGAGTTTCATGCTGGGCATGAGCGAGTTCATTGTCGTTGGCGTTCTGCCGGATATCGCGGCTGGCTTGAAGGTGTCGGAGGTGACGGTCGGCAATCTTGTGTCGCTGTTCGCGTTCGTGTATGCGCCGGTCACGCCGCTCGGATCGGCGCTGTCGGCTCGTTTTCCGCGTTTTGCCACGCATCTGACGCTGGTTGGGGTGTTCCTTATCGGCAACGTGCTGTGCGCGTTCGCGTCGAATTATGGCGTGCTCGTGGTGGCGCGAATTCTCATCGCGCTGGTGTCCGGCACGCTGGTGGCCATTGCCATGACGTACGCGCCCGATGTAGCAACTGAACAGTACCGCACGAAGTTCATCGCATGGGTGTTTTCCGGCTTCTCCATCGCATCCGTGGTGGGTGTGCCGGTTGGCACGTGGGTTGCGAACACGTTCGGCTGGCGTTGGGCGTTCCATTTGGTGAACGTGCTCACAGTGGTGCTTATTGTGCTCATGGTGATGGTGCTGCCGCGCAACAGCCGTATTGTGAAGATTGGTTTTCTGCCGCAGTTCCGCCTGTTTTTCGACCGTCGTATTCAGTTGGGCGTGCTTGCCGTGGTGTTTGGCGCGGCGGCAACTTACGTGTTCTATACGTATCTGACGCCGATCATGCGAGACGAAGTGCATGTTCCCGAACAGTATTTAAGCGTCGGCCTGGTGATTTTCGGCGCGGCCTGCCTGTGGAGCAACCTGTATGGCGGCAAGCTTGCCGACCGTGGCAGGGGAGTGGAACCACTGACGCATATTCGTCCGATCTACTGCGCGCACGCCGTGCTCATGGCATCGCTGATCGTAACGCATTGGGTGCCGGTGTATGGTGCGTTGCTGCTGGTGGTGCTTGGCATGTTCATGTATCTGCAGAATTCCGCCTCGCAGGTGCTATATATGGATGTTGCCTCTCAGTCGCATCCGGGATCGCTGAATCTGGCCGCATCGCTCAATTCCATGTCGTTCAACATCGGCATCGCGGTCGGCTCCGCGGTTGGTGGACTGGTCAACGCCCATTTGGGACTGATGTGGCTTGGCCCTGTGGGCGCGATCTTCCTGCTGTGTGCGGTTGGCACCACAACACTGCTGCGCCCGTTCGTAGCTCGAGAACGCGATTTCTACGCCAAACAGCAAGCCTGATGGCATTTGGTCGGGTTTGAACGAGCGGTTTCTGAAAGCGGCAAAGTTATAGAAGTTTTATCTGTAATTCGTTGAGATTGCGGAAAGCGATTAGTGGACTGCGATGTTGGCGGACTGGGCAGTAGATCCGCCGACTTGCGGAGCGTAGTCGGCTAGATCGATTACGCGATCGCAGGCGTCCCGCGTGTCCGGATCATGGGTTGCCACCAGCACGATCATGCCTTGACCGGCCAGATTGCCGAGCACATGGCTTACGGAATGTGATGTACGCGTATCCAACTGGGCGGTCGGCTCATCAACCAGCAGCATGTTCGGCCTGGAACATACCGCACGCGCGAGCATAAGACGCTGCGCCTCGCCTCCAGACAAATCGCAGAAACGCCTGTCCGCCGCATACGCCAGATCGAACAGTTCCATCGCTTCCAAAGCCTTTGGTTCCGCTTCGCGGCGGCTCATTCCCTTGGCGAGCAGTGGAAACACCACATGGTCGAGCGCCGTGCGTTCCGCAACACCATACGGATTCTGAAACACCCATCCAACACGATCCACACCTTCTCTCGTCACCGTGCCAGCGTAAGGCTGCTCCCATCCTGCAAGAATCGACAGCAATGTTGACTTGCCGCATCCCGACGGACCGCATATCGCAATGGTCACACCAGGTTCGGCCACGAAACTCAAATTCTCGAACAGCAGATCGGTTCCCTCAAATCGATGAGCCAACCCCTCAACCGCAACGCGCATAGCCAACCTTTCACGAGGCAATCACCTTACCGACGCACCCTTGCCAATCATTTGTAGTCCCCTAATTGCAGCCACGCAACATCCACCCTACCTCATTTGCGTATATGCAAGTAAGTTTTTCGGAAATGCCGCCTGCTATGCACATTATCATGCGGTGCTACACTCGTTGTGACACATTAGTACGGGGGTGAAGATGGTGACTTCTTGGATGTCATTTTGCAAGACTTGCGTTCTTGCCGTCGCATTGTCAATGCTTTTGGCGGGATGCTCAATTAATGGGGATGCCACAGGCGCATCTTCTGATTCTGCCACATCGGAATCATCATCCGAAAATGGGTCGGCGGGCGGACAGAAATTGGCGGCGTCTTTGAGTGAATGGATTGAACAGCGGGAATCGCAAGGTAATATCGCTGAATCGCAGAAAA
>OGMW01000643.1_pt1 | contig 36405 bp, 29 predicted proteins | sample 1573281 | NCBI WGS metagenome assembly OGMW01 (sample SAMEA2581907, study PRJEB24529) | metagenome | biome: Human gut stool | place: China | collected 2011 | reverse complement strand
CAAACATTACAGGACATACCGAATTAGTAGGATTAATGGCTTACCCGATCCGTCATACACAGTCTCCGACCACCCACAACCTTGCCTATGACAAAAATGGAGACGATGTTATCCAGCTTGCGTTCGAGGTAGACAACGATACCCTGGAAGCAGCGGTTGAGAGTATCCGTGCGCTGAAGATGCTGGGCTCCAACATCTCCATGCCGAATAAGACCGTCGTTCACAAATATCTGGATGAGGTAGACGAGGCTGCAAAGTTGTGCGGCGCGATCAACACTGTAGTCAACACCCGTGACAAAGACGGCAATGTAACCGGATACCTGAAGGGTTACAACACCGACGGTATGGGCTACTGGCAGGGAATCAAGGAAGAAGGTATTGATTTCAAGGGAATGAAGATGGTTCTCATCGGTACCGGCGGCGCAGCAACCGCCATTGCAGTACGCGGTGCACTGGACGGCATTGCAGAGCTGCATATCTTCAATATCAAAGATAAGTTCTATGCACGCGGCGAGGAGATCGTTGACATCATCAACAAGAACTCTAACTGCAAGGCCGAGATGCATGACCTGGGCGATCTGGCACTCTTAAAAGAGAAAATGCACGAAGCAGACATTTTCTGTGATGCAACCGGCGTTGGTATGCACCCGCTGGAGGATCTGTCCAATATTCCGGATCCGTCCTATTTCCGCAAGGATCTGATCGTAACTGATACGGTATATGCACCACGTGAGACCGTGATGATGAAGCAGGCCAAAGAAGCTGGCTGCACCCGCGTATACAACGGCATGAGCATGATGCTGTTCCAGGCGCTGATCGCGATTGAACTGTATACAGGAAAATCAACACCGGTGGATTACATGAAGGAGAAGCTGGGAATCTAATTAAACGATAGCCCCCACAGTTATACCTGCTATTCCGCATTAGCACTTGCGTTCATATCCTGATTCGGGTATAATAATAAAACACACTTTCAATGTAAAGTGCAAAAGTGATTTGAATGAATACAAGTGAAGAAGGATGAGACAGATGGATGAATTAAAGAAGCTGCGAAATGATTTGGACATGTGCGACGAGATTCTGATCGATGCCCTGCGGATGCGCTGCCAGATTATCCAGGAGATTACAAATTATAAACAGAAAAACGGACTTCCGATTTACCAGGCAGAGGAGGAAGAGCGCAAGAAGAGCAAGATGCTTGCGAAGCTGGATGATTATGAATACAAAAAGTCAATCATGGCAGTTTACGACAGCGTCCTCTACCGGAGCAAACGGATCCAGTCCCATGAGTTGTTTGGATTCAATATTTTCCTGATCGGATTTATGGGAGTTGGAAAGAGCACCGTTTCGAATGCACTGCAGAACACCTTTGCGATGGATGTGGTGGAAATGGATGAAATGATCGCGAAAAAGAACAACATGAGCATTTCCGAGATCTTCGATCTGCACGGCGAGGAATATTTCCGCAACGAGGAGACAAACCTGCTTAAAGAGGTAGGAAACGAGAAGAACAAGATTGTATCCTGCGGCGGCGGCGTAGCGATGCGCGAGGTCAATGTACAGGAGATGCGAAAGAGCGGCAAGATTATACTTCTGACCGCGAAGCCGGAGACGATTCTGGAGCGTGTCAAAGAGAACCATGACCGTCCGCTTCTGGAAAATAATAAGACAGTGGAATATGTTTCCGAGCTGATGGAGAAGCGCAGACCGGCGTATGAAGCGGCAGCGGATATTGTGATCGCGACCGATGGAAAATCAGCGAATGAGATCTGCGAGGAGATCATTGCACAGGTGAAGAAGTTTAAATAATGTGACTGCTCAGAAAGTTCTGACAGAGAAAACGAAAGGGGAAAAAAGATGTCGAATCATATCACAGGACACACAGGTTTACTTTGTTTGCTGGGAAGCCCGGTCGCACACAGTGTTTCGCCGGAGATGCACAACGAGGCGTGCAGCCAGTTAGGTCTGGATTATACATATCTGGCATTTGATGTGCCGGAAGAGAAGATGCCGCAGGCGGTTGAGGGACTGCGGACGATGGGCGCGCGCGGTTGGAATATCACGATGCCGGGCAAAAATATCATGTGCAAGCTGGCAGACAAGGTTTCACCGGCTTCCGAGATTTCCGGCGCCTGCAATACGATTGTCAACGACGACGGTGTTCTGACTGCTTATACGACCGATGGCGTCGGATTTATGCGTGCAGTTGCAGAAAATGGTGTAGACATCATTGGCAAGAAAATGACGCTTTTAGGCGCTGGCGGCGCCGCAACCGCGATTCTTGTACAGGCAGCTTTAGACGGCGTGGCAGAAATTAACGTATTTAACGTCAAGGACGCGTTCTATCCGAGAGCCGAGGAGATTGTAAAGAAACTGAACGAGCGCACAGGGTGCAAGGTAACCCTGCATGATTACTCCGATCCGGAGATCCTGCGCCAGTCCATCGCAGACAGCGCGATTCTGGTAAATGGTACTTCCGTCGGCATGGCTCCGAAGACAGACAACACGATCATTACTGATACAACGATGTTCCACAAAGACCTGTTCGTATTCGATGTCATCTACAATCCTCAGGAGACCCGTTTACTGCGCGAAGCAAGAGCGGCAGGCTGCAAGACCAGCAACGGTATGTACATGCTTCTCTATCAGGGAGCTGCATCCTTTGAACTCTGGACAGGACAGCAGATGCCGGTGGAGATCATTAAAGAGAAATATTTTACAAAATAGGATTTGAAGAACGGCACACCGCATTCTCGTTACTTAGTGATGAGAATGCGGTGTGCCGTTTTTCAAAAAAATGTTTTCACAAATTATTCACAAAATTATTAGCACTCAACTCTTGACAGTGCTAATAACAAGTGTTATATTACTGCTAGAACAAAAGGAGACCAAAAGGTTTTCACAGATTGTTCGAAAGGAGGCAGGTTTATGAATATCAGTAAATTTACCCAGAAGTCTCTGGAAGCCGTTCAAAATACGGAAAAGCTGGCGTATGAATATGGAAACCAGCAGATTGATCAGGAACATTTGCTGTACAGTCTTTTGACTGTGGAAGACAGCTTGATTTTTAAATTAATAACAAAGATGGGAATCTCGGGCGACCAGTTCCGTGATGAGGTGCAGCAGGCGATTGGAAAGCTGCCGAAGGTATCCGGCGGTCAGGTGTATTTCTCCAACGATGCCAACAAGGTGCTGGTGAACGCGGAGGACGAAGCCAAGGCGATGGGGGACGAGTATGTTTCCGTCGAGCACTTATTTCTGGCGATGTTAAAACAGCCGAATAAGGCGGTCAAGGAACTGTTCCGTCTCTACGGCATTACGAAAGAGAGCTTTTTGCAGGCGCTTTCGACAGTGCGCGGCAACCAGCGTGTCGTCAGCGATAATCCGGAGGCAACGTATGACACTTTAAATAAGTACGGTTACGATCTGGTGGAACGTGCGAGAGATCAGAAGCTCGATCCGGTCATCGGCCGTGACAGTGAGATCCGTAACGTGGTTATGATTCTCTCCAGAAAGACGAAAAACAACCCGGTTCTGATTGGTGAACCTGGCGTCGGTAAGACAGCCGTTGTCGAAGGACTGGCACAGCGTATCGTGCGCGGCGATGTCCCGGAGGGCTTGAAGGACAAGAAATTGTTTGCCCTGGATATGGGCGCTCTGATGGCGGGCGCGAAGTACCGCGGCGAGTTCGAAGAGAGACTGAAAGCGGTGCTTGACGAGGTCAAGAAGAGCGAAGGACAGATTATTCTGTTTATCGATGAGCTGCATACGATCGTCGGTGCGGGCAAATCCGAGGGCGCGATGGACGCCGGGAATATGCTGAAGCCTATGCTGGCTAGAGGTGAACTGCACTGTATCGGTGCGACGACCCTGGATGAGTACCGTAAATACATCGAAAAAGACGCAGCTCTGGAACGTCGTTTCCAGCCGGTTCACGTTGATGAGCCGACTGTGGAAGATACGATTTCCATTCTGCGTGGTCTGAAAGAGAGATATGAGGTTTACCACGGGGTCAAGATTACCGACTCTGCGCTTGTATCGGCGGCAATCCTCTCGGATCGTTATATCACGGATCGTTTTCTTCCGGATAAGGCGATCGACCTGGTTGATGAAGCGTGCGCGATGATCAAGACCGAGATGGATTCAATGCCGGCGGAGCTGGATGAACTGTCGAGACGTATCATGCAGCTGCAGATTGAAGAGGCTGCGCTTAAGAAAGAAACTGACCGCTTAAGTCAGGATCGCCTGGCAGAACTGCAGAAAGAACTGGCAGAACTCAAGAGCAGCTTTTCGACCCAGAAAGCCCAGTGGGAAAATGAAAAATCTTCCGTTGATAAGCTGTCCAAACTGCGTGAAGAGATTGAGCATGTAAATGGCGAGATTCAGGCAGCGCAGCAGGCGTATGACCTCAACAAAGCGGCTGAACTCCAGTACGGCAAGCTGCCGGAACTGCAGAAACAGTTGGCGGAAGAGGAAGAGAAAGTGAAAAATCAGGATCTCAGTCTGGTACATGAGAGTGTCACCGAGGATGAGATTGCCCGGATTATTTCGAAGTGGACCGGTATTCCGGTTGCCAAACTGACTGAGAGCGAGCGCAGCAAGACCCTGCATATGGACGAACTGCTGCATAAACGTGTTATCGGACAGGATGAGGGCGTTACCAAGGTGACGGAGGCGATTATCCGTTCCAAAGCGGGCATCAAGGATCCGACGAAACCAATCGGTTCGTTCCTGTTCTTAGGTCCGACCGGTGTCGGCAAGACAGAGCTTGCAAAAGCGCTGGCAGAGGCATTATTTGACGATGAGAACAACATGGTTCGTATCGATATGAGTGAATACATGGAGAAACATTCCGTTTCCCGTCTGATCGGAGCGCCGCCAGGATATGTCGGATATGACGAGGGCGGTCAGCTGACCGAGGCAGTACGGCGCAAACCGTATTCCGTTGTCCTCTTCGATGAGGTTGAGAAAGCGCACCCGGATGTATTTAACGTCCTGCTGCAGGTTCTGGATGATGGACGTATCACGGATTCGACCGGCAAAACTGTCGATTTCAAGAATACGATCCTGATTATGACCTCCAACATCGGTTCCCAGTATCTGCTGGACGGCATCGATGAAAAGGGACAGATCAAGCCGGAGGCGGAAAGCTCCGTTATGCATGACTTGAGAGCTCACTTCCGTCCGGAGTTTCTGAACCGTCTGGATGAGATTATTCTCTTTAAGCCGCTGACGAAAGGCAACATCGGAGGCATCATTGAGCTTCTGATTGCAGATGTCAACAAACGTCTGGCGGATAAGGAGTTAAAGATTGCCCTGACGGACGAGGCAAAGGATTTCATCATTGAAAATGGCTACGATCCGGTTTACGGTGCAAGACCGCTGAAACGGTACCTGCAGAAGAACGTTGAGACACTGGCAGCGAAGCTGATTCTGGCGGACGGCGTCCGTGCGGGCGATACGATAGAGATCGGGCTTTCGGATGGCAAGCTGACGGCTTCGGCTGTCCATAGCGCGTAAGCGGAAAACGTCTTACGGCGGATTTATAACTATTATATAGAAGAAACAATAGGGCGCGGAGAAGTGCGAAAGAGCTTCCTCTGCGCTCTTTTTATGTATTTCTGAGATTTTCACAGTCTTGACATTGCCCGGCAACTTTACTAAAATGATTTCATAATGACCGGACTATATCATTTGTTCCGGAAGTCAGTCAGATGAGGAGAAGATGAGATGAAAATTGCGATTGGAAATGACCATTCGGCGGTAGAACTGAAGAACATTATTGTGGATTTCCTGAAAGAAAAAGGAATCGAAGTGTTAAATCTGGGTACAGACAGCAGCGAGAGCTGTGATTATCCAGTTTATGGAGAGAAGGTAGGTCGTGCAGTTGTTTCCGGCGAAGCCGATCTGGGTATCGCAATCTGCGGTACCGGTCTTGGTATTTCACTGGCAGCTAACAAGGTAAAAGGCGTGCGCGCCTGCGTATGCAGCGAGCCGTACACAGCGGTGATGTCCCGCCGCCACAACGATGCCAATGTACTCTGCTTCGGCGCCCGCGTGGTAGGAAGTGAGCTTGCGAAGATGATCGTTGACGAGTGGATCAACGCAGAATTTGAGGGCGGACGCCATCAGAGACGCGTGGATATGATTATGGCGATTGAGGAGAAAGACTGATTCAGAGTCAGTCAGAGGTAACGGATGAAATCATAAGGCAGGCTGACAGCAGGATGCGAGATGCCTGTGAGAACAAAAAGAGGCAGCTGTAAAGAGATGGAGCAGCTGCGAAAAGAACAGGAGGAAGCAGGAGATGATCACAGAAGATATTCGCTACATCGGTGTAAACGACCATGACATTGACTTATTTGAGGGGCAGTATCAGGTGCCAAATGGTATTTCATATAACTCATACGTGATTATGGATGAAAAGATCGCGATCATGGATACGGTAGACAAGCGCAAACAGACGGAATTTCTGGAAAATCTGGAAACCGCACTGGCTGGAAGAACCCCGGATTATCTGGTAATCAGCCACATGGAGCCGGATCATGCATCAAGTATCCAGGCAGTCGTAGAACGGTATCCGGAAATCACATTGGTAGGCAATGCGAAGACATTTCCGATGCTGAAACTGTACTTTGATCTTGATACCAGCCGTGCGCTGACGGTCAAGGAGGGCGATACCCTGAAACTGGGGCGCCATGAGCTGACGTTCGTCATGGCACCGATGGTACACTGGCCGGAGGTTATGGTAAGCTATGATTCCTGCGACAAGGTGCTGTTCAGCGCCGACGGTTTCGGCAAGTTCGGTGCGCTTGATGTGGATGAGGACTGGGACTGCGAGGCGAGACGGTATTATTTCAATATTGTAGGAAAATATGGAATGCAGGTGCAGGCACTTCTTAAGAAAGAAGCCGGTCTTGAGATCCAGATCATCTGCCCGCTGCATGGACCGGTTCTGAAAGAGACGATCGGTCATGTGCTTGAAAAATACCAGATTTGGAGCAGCTACGGCGTCGAGTCTGAGGGTGTATTTATCGCATATGCGTCCCTGCATGGCAACACCGAGGATGCGGCGAAGAAATGCAAGGAAATTCTTGAGAAAAAAGAATGCCCGAAAGTGGCAATCGCGGATCTGGCGCGCGGTGATATGGCGGAGGCGCTGGAAGATGCATTCCGGTATGGAAAAATTGTATTGGCAGCACCGTCCTATGACGCGGGTGTGATGCCGGTTATGGCAGATTTCCTGCACCACTTACAGAGCAAGAATTACCAGAAACGCACCGTTGCCCTGATTGAAAACGGTTCCTGGGCGCCGAGTGCAGCGCGCACGATGAAGGGAATGCTGGATGCGATGAAGGAGATCACGGTGGTTGAACCGGTCGTTACGGTTCGCGGGGCGCTCAAGGAGAGCGATATTCCGTCGCTGGAGCAGATGGCGGAAGCGCTGCTGGCATAAGAAGCGTCTGGTGACAGTATTTAATGAGACCTGAAAAAGGCTTTTTTAAATAAAAAATCCGGAGAGACAAAAGTGTGGTTTTATATTTATATATGAAAAATCCACTTGATGATTTTGTATGGATGACAGAAAAAGAATAGGAGAAACAGACATGGTAGATGAGGTAATGAAGTTCATTACAGAGGCAGACCCGGAAGTGGGAGAAGCCATTGAAGCAGAGGCAGCCCGTCAGAGAAGAAACCTGGAGCTGATCGCGTCGGAGAATATTGTATCGGAGCCGGTTATGATGGCGATGGGATCGGTATTAACCAACAAATATGCGGAGGGATATCCGGGAAAACGTTACTACGGCGGATGCCAGTGTGTCGATGTTGTAGAGTCCATCGCGATCGAGAGAGCGAAAAAACTGTTTGGCTGTGATTATGCAAACGTACAGCCGCATTCCGGCGCGCAGGCAAACATGGCGGTATTTATTGCAATGCTGAAACCGGGTGATACTGTTATGGGCATGAACCTGGATCACGGCGGACATCTGACACATGGAAGCCCTGTCAATTTCTCCGGTTTATATTTCAACATTGTGCCGTATGGTGTCGATGACAATGGTGTGATTGATTACGAAGAGGTAGAGCGCATTGCACTGGAAGCAAAACCGAAGCTGATCATTGCAGGTGCAAGTGCCTATGCAAGAGAGATTGATTTCAAACGTTTCCGTGAAATTGCAGACAAAGTAGGCGCATACCTGATGGTCGATATGGCTCATATCGCTGGTCTGGTAGCAGCCGGTCTTCACCAGAGCCCGATTCCGTATGCAGATGTTGTTACGACAACCACTCATAAGACACTGCGCGGACCGAGAGGCGGTCTGATTCTGGCAAATAAGGAAGCAGCTGAGAAGTTCAACTTCAACAAGGCGATTTTCCCGGGAACCCAGGGCGGTCCGTTAGAGCACATCATCGCTGGCAAGGCAGTCTGCTTCGGCGAGGCGCTGAAACCAGAATTTAAAGAGTATCAGCTTCAGGTAAAGAAGAATGCAGCAGCGCTGGCAGCCGCACTTCAGAAGCAGGGATTCAAGATTCTGACCGGCGGAACCGATAACCACCTGATATTAGTTGATCTGCGCGGCATGGATATTTCCGGTAAAGAGCTGCAGAACCGCTGCGATGAAGTATACATTACCCTGAACAAAAACACCGTTCCGAACGACCCGAGAAGCCCGTTTGTTACATCTGGTGTCCGCATCGGTACTCCGGCTGTTACCACCCGTGGACTCAAAGAAGAAGACATGGAAGTCATCGCAGAGTGCATCTGGCTGGCAGCTACCGACTTCGAGAACAAGGCAGATTACATCCGTGCGGAAGTGACGAAGCTGTGTGAGAAGTATCCGTTATATAAATAAGTAGAGAAGAATATGGAGCGAAAAATTTGCCAGTCTATAGATTCAGAAAAATGCTGGAAAATTAATGCACATATAACAATAAGAAAAAGGCTGTATTGCCTGCCGCATGGAAGCGCGCGGTAGGTGATACAGCCTTTTCTATTCCAACCATTTTTCCTAGAAATTAAGTTTTTGTCCAATTCCTTTTTCCAATGCTTTTTCATAGATAAGCTGTGCCGTCCGCACATCAAAGAGTCCCATGCCGACTGATTTAAAGCAGCGGGTCTCGTTCTGCTCATGCGGATGTCCCTGCTTGGTATCTTCGATCAGATCCTCGATAAAGTGGACGCGCTCCTGTGTCAGAACGCCCTTTTCCAGCGGAATTTTCAGATCGCCGCTCTCCTCGCAGGCATACGGAAGCTCGGTGTACGCGTTCTTGACGAGTTTCCACACCGCATCCGGCAGTTCGCGCCGTTCCGGACGCCAGGAGCCGATGGCAACAAAGCATTTGCCGCGAAGCAGCTCTTCATCATCCGGGTAGACCGGATCGACCGCCTGGGTGGCGGAGATCAGGACGCGGCTGTGCTCAGCCAGTTCACGGGTATCCGCGCAGGTATGAATCTGGATGGCGTTTTTTCCAAACGATGCCAGACGCGCCGATAAGCGCTCGATAAAGCCGGAAAGATCCTTAGCGTATGCGTCATACAGATAAATATCTGTGATCGGGCGCACCTCGCAGGCGTAGAGAAGCTGGTGTAGTCCCTGCATACCGCAGCCAACCAGACCAACTGAGGCAGCATCCTCTGGAGCCAGATAGCGCAGTGCGACACCGCCGACCGCACCGGTCCGCATTGCGGTCAGGGCACTGCCGTTCATAATCGCCTTCGGCAGACCGGTCTTTGCGTTATTTAAAATCATAAGTCCGTTCAGATACGGAATTCCCAGAGAGGGATTGTCCGGAAATTCGGATAACATCTTTGTACCGATGACGGAATCCAGAAAACACGGCATATAGAGTATCATATTTTTATCACGCTGTGCGATAAAACGATCCGGCATCTTATAATTGCCGCTTTTGTGAATCGCATACGCATCTTCGATCGCGTCCATGACATCCTCTAAGGTGACGGACTGCCACATTTCTTGTTCGCTGAGAAATAACATATCAAAACCTCCTGAATATTTATGAATGAAATAAAACATATATACTAAAAATAGATTTATCACAAATCAAATGTGGTTTGTATAGCTGGATTGTAGCAGTTTCACGTTTCATTGTCAAGATGAAAACAGAATAAAAATCAAGTTGCATATTTGAAATGGGGCGTGTATAGTAAAGAAAATTGTAGCGGTTCAGTGGGTTTATGCATTTACTGAGCTACAGGAAATGGATAAAATTAGTACAAGCGAGAAAGGAAGAATACCTGGAAAGGAAGGGGTAATGGGAGAAGTAATTAAAGTATTAGACTGGTTGTTAGAGAATTTGGTACAGATATGCACGGTCGTGCTAGAATTGTTTGGAATCATTGTGCTGGTTTCGACAGCGGTATCCTGCTTTGTTCAGTGGATACGAAACAAGCGTCAGCTGATCCGCCTGAATCTGGCACAGGGAATTGCGCTGGCGTTGGAATTTAAGATGGGCGGCGAGGTACTCAGGACGGTTGTGGTACGGGAATGGTCGGAACTTGGAATTTTGGGAGCCATCATTGTCCTTCGGGCAATGCTTACATTTTTGATTCATTGGGAGATCAAGAACGAAAAAAGAGAAACCCAGGAAGAGCAAGGAGGAAAGCCAGAGTAAAAAAGGGGCACGAAAAAGGGAGTCTGCAGGATGAGCGGACTCCCTTTTTTCGTGGTTAAACAAGATTAATGCGAAAATTATTTGTCGTAGAAATGAATGCGTTCCAGAATTTGCTTCTGGCTCTTGATTTCCATTTTGGAATAAATGGAAGCCAGATGCTTTTTGACAGTAGGGATGCTGACGAAGAGGGTGGAAGATATCTGATCGTTGGAATAGCCGCGCAGTAAAAGGCTTAAAACATTTACCTCTCGGTTCGTCAGGGAAAAATCCCGGCTGATCTGGGAAAGAGTACGATCCATCACATAGGATAAATCGAAGAACAGACATACAAAACAGTCGTTGTCTGGCCCCTCCTTAAGATGGGATCGGCTTACCTCCAGAAACAATGGGCTGTTTTCCATCTTGTATTCGATATTTTGTCCGGTGATGCTTCCTGAACGGAGCAGCTGCCGGCAAAGAGAGCGAAAACAGTTGGAAATGGGGTTGTTGGATAAATCTGCAAATCCATGATTTTCCATGTATGTACGGTAGGTGGTATTGCATCCGATAAAATTCAGTTTATCGTCAAAACAGCCGATTCCGATGCAGTTGTAATTTTCCAGTACATGAAATGCCCGTCCGATGTTGAGCTCCCGCCCGTAATTTTTAAATACGTTGCAGAAATGCGGCTGGAATAACCGGACAAGGCTTAATTCATCTGGCAGGAAATTTTTTTTATCGTTGGATCGGTGGATGGAAAACACGCCCCGCAGATCCCGGTTCCGAATCGAAAAATTCGTTTCAATGGAATCATGCAACCCCATGGGAAGCAGAAATTCCTGAAAATAAAGAGAATTTTTTCGAACCTCCTGATTGAACAGCTGGTTGGTCAGGAAAGTTACATTGCTGTCGGAGTCCAGAATCGACAGAACATCGTCCATATGGCAGTATTCTTCCTGATATCGCCGTTTCTGTTCATCATTCCAGTTGATGGTGTAGATGGAATGGGTTTTGTAATTCTGTCCCTGCTTTTGGTAAAATAAAAAATTTGCTTTTTCAAAGAAAACAATATTGTTCAGGTTCAGGAAAAAACTTTCCATCCGTTTTTCAAGAAGAATTGAATCGTCGTAAAGTTCGGCAATGATCTGATTGACGTTTTCAATTCGTGATGTTGTAAAAAGATTTTCAGCACTCATGAAGATGCCTCCTTTCCCGTGAGTGTCCAATTAGTGAAAACAAAATGGAATCAATACTAGACTATAGTCCAACTATTGCTTGAAACTATTTTTAATAGACTGATAATATATAAAGCATAATAAAATGTTGTTATGATTATTGCAAGTGGAAAAACTTGCAAAATAGAAAAAGTATCCAAAAGTATACTATGATAGAACCAAAAGTATCTATCATTGACTGACGCTATGAATCATAATAACCAGAACACAAAAAACTTTGTATTAAAAATGATGTTTTTTGAAAGTTTTCATCATGATATGATTTTAACAACGAGATTTCAGAAAACTGAAAGAGAATGGACAAAATTTTTAATACGGAGGAGCCTATGGAAAAAAAGAATGAATTTTGTTTGCAGGAGATTAAGGGGAGAAGGGCAGTAACCTGTATCGAGACACATACAGAGGGAGAGCCAACCCGAACCATTTTATCGGGATTTCCGGAAATTCCGGGGAACACGATGGAAGAAAAGATGCTCTATATGATGCAGAAACAGGACTGGATGAGAAAAGCAATTTGTTTTGAACCACGTGGAAATGACGTAATGTCCGGAACGATTGTTACCAAGCCCTGCAATCCGGAGGCAGATTTTGGTGTTTTATATTACGAGGTTGGAAACTGGATGCCGATGTGCGGACATGATACGATCGGAGTTTCAACGGCACTGATTGAAAGCGGACTCTTAAAAGCGGAGGAACCGTATACATATGCGACCTTAGATACACCATCTGGACTGGTAAAAGTGAAAATTGAGGTGAAAGATGGCAAGGCGGTGCGGGTATCCTTTAAAAATGCCCCGGCATTTGTGATGAATCGGGATGTAAAGGTACAGGTTCCTGGATATGGTGAGATTCCGTTAGACATCGCATACGGCGGAAATGTATTTGCGTTAGTACCGGCATCGGCAATGGGCTTAAAGCTGGATAAAGAAAATGCAAAAGAGATTGTCGAAAAAGGAAATTATCTTAAAAAGTTTATCAATGAGCAGGTAACAGTCAAGCATCCGTATCTGGAAATCATGAACCAGGTAACGCATGTGGAATTTTTCGAACCGGGTACAGAAGGGGTTTCGGATGTAAAAAATGCAGTTGTCATTCCCCCGGCAGCGATTGACCGAAGCCCTTGCGGAACCGGTACATCAGCGAAGATGGCACTTCTTCATGCGGAAGGAAAGCTGGCAGTCGGACAGCCGTTTGTGCATGAGAGCCTGATTGGAAGTTTATTCCACTGCCATATCGTTGAAGAGACAGAGGTGGCAGGAATTCCGGCAGTAGTACCGGAGATCAGCGGACGGGCGTTTGTGATGGGAGAGAGTACATGGTTATTCGATCCGGACGATCCATTCCCGGAAGGTTTCTTATTAGGCTAAATCGATAGAAACAAAATAAGAGTTTAAAGGTACAGGGAGGTACTTCTGAGGGAAAGAAGTACCTCGGGAGTTCACATAAAAACAGTATAAAGGAGGATACTTTATGAAAAAGAGATGGCTTTGCGGTACGATGGCATTGGTAATCGGAGCGATGGCAATGGCGGGGTGTTCAGGCGGAAATTCTTCTTCATCCGCATCTGCAGCCGGAACCGAAGCAGCAGATAGTGGTTCCAGCGTAGATACTTCCGGAGCGGAGATGACGATCCGTGTAGCACATGTATGTGGAACCGGTTCTCCGTATGATTACGGTGCGAATGCTTTTAAAAAGCTGGTCGAGGAGGGCAGCAACGGACGGATTAAAGTAGAGGTTTATGCAGGCGATATGACAACCGACGAGGTTGAGTGTGTTGAGATGGTTCAGAATAATAACCTGGAAATCGGCTGGGTAGGAACTGGTGCACTGGGCGGATTTGTACCAGATTTAGGCATTTTTGAGCTTCCATTCCTGTTTGAGGATGAGGATAATGTCAATAAAGCGCTTGAGGGAGAATTTGGCAATTCCCTTCTGGAACAGTTAAGCGCGGTTGATGGAATTACAGGACTTGGTTTCCATGAGGATGGCTGGAGAAATATCCTGACTAAAGATAAGACAATTAATACCGTAGATGATATGAAGGGCGTTCGTATGAGAACCATGCAGAATGAAGTTTGCGTGGCAACCTACGAAGCACTTGGTGCTACACCGGTTGCATTGGCATCTGGCGAGCAGTTCACAGGACTTCAGAATGGCGTTGTAGATGGAACAGACAATAGTGCATTATATGCAGTAGCAGATGGTTATATTGAGGTTGTTAATAATATCTGCGATATTCATCATTACTATTCCAGCGGTATCATTGTTGCTTCTTCAAAATGGTATGAGGGTTTAAGCGAAGAAGACCAGAAACTCGTGAAAGAGTCAGCTATAAAAGCAGGCGAAGAGCAGAGAGCTTGGTTCCTGGAAAATGACGAGGCAAAGATTGCTGAGTATGAAGAAAAAGGTTATACCGTAACACGTCCGACTGATATTGATGCATGGAAAGAAAAAGTTGCTCCGGTATATGATAAAATGTACGCGGCACATCCGACCTGGGAAGGTCTGGTTGAGATGGTTCGCGCAGCGAAATAAAGTACAATAATTTTTGAACTATCATGTACTCCCGGAGCCTGTTTTCGGGAGTACATTTACAAAGAGGGGAGAAAAATGGCAGGATTGATTGAAAAACTTCACAAGATTGGCGACGTGATCAATACGGTTGCCAGAGTTGCATTAGGGGTTACGTCAATTGCTTTATGTATCGCGGTAATCGGCCAGTTTATTTTGCGATGGTTTGGAGCTACGATGCCATGGGCAACGGAGTTCTCCTGTTATATCTTCGTTTGGACCACGATGCTTGGCAGTGCCGTAGCAAGCCGTCATCTGCTTCATATCGGTGTTGACATGGTAATTAACTTGTGCCATGGAAAAACACGTCAGTTTATGCTGGTTCTGGCGGATGTGATTTTATTATTTGCACTTGTTTTATTTACAATTTCAGGTTGGAACTATACAGTTGCACAGATTCCACATCTGGGAACGACGATCAAGGTTTCGCTGGCGCTCTTTTATGCAGCCCTTCCGGTCAGCGGTCTCATTATGATTTATTATACATTTGTGCAGCTTCTTGAAAATATATGTTACGGGGAAGCGAAAAAGATTCCTCTTCCGGGGGATGAAGAGTAGGAGGTCAATATGTTCAGCAGTATAATTTTATTTGGAAGCTTTTTCTTGTTTCTTGCATTAGGCGTTCCGATTGCTTTTGTATTGATCGTAGCGACGGTCTCCTATGCGCTTTTAAGTACCGGTGATGCCAACCTGGCGTTGGTTCCGCAGCGAATTATCTATGGTATTAATAGTTTTACCATGCTTTGTCTTCCATTCTTCGCTCTGGCAGGAAATATTATGAATCACGGCGGTATTACCATGCGTCTGGTTCGTTTCGCACAGGCATTCGTTGGACATATCAAGGGTGGTCTGGCGATGGTAGACATCCTGGTATGTATGATGTTTGGTACAGTTTCAGGCTCGGCGGTAGCTGGTACGGCGGCAGTTGGATGCCTGATGATTCCGGCAATGAAGGATGAAAAGTATGATCCGGCGTTTACAGCAGGTCTGACCGCGTGTGCATCCTGCTGCTGCCCGATTATCCCACCGAGTCTGGCATTCGTTATTTACGGTGCGGCAGCGAAGGTATCCGTTGGCGATATGTTTATCGCCGGAGTAGTACCGGGTATCCTGATGGGTATTATCATGATGCTGGTTGTTTATGTATTTGCAGTGAAACGTGATTTTTCAGCAGGTCCTAAGACAAGCTGGAAGGAAAAATGGGAAGCAACCAGACAGGCACTTCCATGTATCGGACTTCCGATCATCGTTGTTGGCGGTATCATGGGTGGTTTCTTTACTCCGACCGAGGCAGCGGCGGCAGCGGTTCTTTATTCCCTGATTTTGTCGGCATTTGTATACCGGACCGTTGGCTGGAAAGAGCTCTGGAAATCGATTATCGACAGCGCGATCGACAGTGGTACGGTTATGCTGATTGTCGGCGGCTGCTATCTGTTTGGATGGGTTATCTCCAATGAGAGATGGGCAGTTTCTGTAACGAATATGCTGGTTGGTCTTCATACTTCTTTAGCAGTGAAACTGTTACTGGTCAATCTGGTTCTTCTGGTTGTTGGTATGTTTATGGATAGTGCTCCGGCAATCATGCTGGTAGCGCCGATTCTGGCACCGGCGATGGCAAGCCTGGGCGTTGACCCGATTCAGACTGGTATGATTGTCTGCCTGAACCTGACCATCGGTCTGGCAACTCCGCCGGTAGGTGTCTGCTTATACACGGCAACCAATATTGCAAGATGTAAATTTGGAGATACGGTTCGAAATGCAATACCATTCCTGGTAGCGATGCTGGCAGCATTAGCGATTATTACGAATGTTCCGGTAGTATCCAGAATTCCATTTATTTTAATGGGACGATAGAAACGAGAGGGGACGTTGAAGTTGGACGTTCCCTTTTCCTTTACAAAAACACGAATCAAAAATGATGAATAAAAAACATGGAATGATTGATACAAAAAGGAGGACAAACCATGGAAAAACTACCCTGCAGTATCTTCAATGATGTACTCGGTCCGGTGATGCGCGGACCTTCCAGTTCCCATGTGGCGGGGGCGGCGCGGATCGCCTCCATGATCCGGCAATCTCTGGATGCACCGGTGAAAAAAGCGATTGTTGATTTTGATGTCAATGGTGCGCTGGCGGCATCGCACACGGGACACGGAACGGATATGGGATTTGCCAGCGGGCTTTTGAATATGGAGCTGGATGCGCCGGATGTCGCACAGTATGAGGCGATTGCGAAAGAACGGGGATTGGAGATCGAATACCGGATCCTTGATTATGGGGCAGAGCATCCGGGCAATTACCGGGCAGAGGTCTGGGACCAGAATGGAAATGTCGTGCATTGGGAGGCGATCGCAGTCGGCGGCGGTATGGTCGAGATGCAGAAATACGAGGAATTTTCGGTACAGATAGCCGGAGATTTCTATGAGCTTCTGGTGATTGCGGAGGTGGCACCGGGAATTAGGGAAAAGATAGAAGCACTTTTGCCGGATGTTGAATTTTTCCAGAGCGATCAGAAGGAAGGTCAGATTTTATATAATTGGAAATTAGCTGTTCCGCTGACAAAAGAGGTGATTCAAGCCGTCCGCGGTGTGGCGGGTGTCGGTCAGGCGTGCTATCTTGAACCGGTGCTTCCGACGCATTCCAGCAGTACGTGTCAGGTTCCATTTTCGACGGCAGCTGCCCTGGTTGATTATGCGAAAGAGCATCCGATGGATTCCTGGGAGTATGCGTTGGAATATGAGGCCTGTCGGGGCGGTCAGTCGAAGAAAGCGGTTTACCATCAGATGGAACAGATTCTGTCGGTCATGGAACAGGCGGTTGAGACGGGATTAGCCGGGACGAAATATCAGGACCGTATTCTGGGCGAGCAGGTCAGCAAGGTGGCAGCAGCCGAGCAGGCAGGACGCCTGATTCCGGATCCGATTGTTAATGAGATCATCCGCTGTATCACGGCGGTGATGGAAAGCAAGAGCTCCATGGGCGTGATCGTAGCGGCACCGACCTGTGGTTCCTGCGGATGCCTGCCGGGAACGGTCATCGGACTGGCGCGGGCGCTGTCACTTCCGAGAGAAACGGTAGTACAGGGGCTTCTGGTTGCGGGTCTGGTCGGTGTCTTTTTCGCAGAGGAAGCGACGTTTTCGGCGGAAGTAGCAGGATGTCAGGTAGAGTGCGGTGCCGGTTCTGGTATGGCAGCGGCGGCACTCACGGCGATGATGGGCGGAACCATCGAAAATTGTATGGATGCGGCGTCTGTAGGGCTTCAGAATATCACAGGGCTTGCCTGCGATCCGGTTGGAAACCGTGTTGAATGGCCATGTCTCGGCAAAAATATCATGGGAGGAAGCAATGCGCTCGCCAGCGCCAATATGATACTGGCAGGTTATGACAAGGTGATCCCGCTGGATGAGACAATAGGCGCAATCTATGAGATCGGTCTGTCGCTGCCGCTGGAACTGCGTTGTACCTTTGGCGGTCTGGGTAAGACAAAGACTGCTCGGGAGATTCTGAAGCGGTCCGACGCGCATTTTCCGGGGGAAGAGGCGCGGTAGGTGTAATTCGAAACATCGTGAAAGGACAGTTACAGTTTGTGTAAGGTGCGTACTGTAAGGTGGCATATCTTTTTAAGATCTGAAATAAAAATTGATTAAATAACTCTATAGAGATATAATATTAATAAACATATCTCTATAGAGTTATTTTTATTAAAACGAATCTATTTTTTATATACCACATGTTTCTACTTGCTCCCATAATAGATAAGGAGGTTCCTCAGAATGAGAAAAATTTTATATCACGGTTCCTTGGAAATTATTTCTACTCCTATGTATGGTCAGGGAAAGGTCTATAATGACTACGGACAGGGCTTTTATTGTACGGAGAGTCTGGAGCTGGCGAAGGAGTGGTCGTGCGCCGAGCGGGAGGACGGCTATGTGAATCAGTATGAAATGGATGAAACCGGTCTTTTGATTTTAAATTTGATGGAGAAGCACTACAGCGTTCTTCATTGGCTGGCGATTTTGATGAAATACCGGAAAATCCGCCTTTCTTCGGCGGTCATGAAACGGGGAAGAGAGTGGCTGCTGGAACATTTCCTCCCGGATGTGGACGGATATGATGTGGTGATTGGGTACCGGGCGGATGATTCGTATTTTTCATTTGCAAGGGCGTTTGTAAATAATGAAATATCGTTAGAGCAGCTTTCGTATGCGATGCGGCTGGGAAAATTGGGAGAGCAGTATGTATTAAAGAGTCAGAAGGCATTTCAGGCGATACACTTTCTTTCTTATGAAGGAGTAGATTCAGTGGAATATTATGTAAAACGAAGAGCCAGGGATGAGCAAGCTAGAAATGCATACCGGAAAAAGGTGGAAGAGGATGATATCGACGGTATTTATATGCGGGATTTGATTCGAGGGGAGGTGTCGGCTGAGGATGAGCGCTTATGGGATTGAATATCTGGATGATGCGATGAGAAATCTGGGGGAAATGACAGATTATGCGGTCAATGCCTGTGGGATGGATCTGGAAGATTTTTGGAAATTGTTTCTTACAACCGGGTATGCAGAAAAATTTGGGGAAGGTGTACCAAGAGTAGTGAGCGGCTTTTCTGGAACGGAGCTTGCGGAGGAAGTGCTTCGAAAAGCGGGAAAAAAGGACGAACTGCCGGAACCGCAGGTAGAATTTACCTGTTCCAGAGAGTATTGGAGTGGCTGGATACTGGCGTATTATCAGTGGTACAGTGAGAAGAAATTTAAGGAAATTGAAGCAGGGCTTCCGGTCAGGGAGGTTGTGGAAATGTATCCGGCACTTCATGAAGCTCCGGAGGATAAATTTGTTGAGGCGGCAGACAGAATCATTCGAAGAAAAGAGCAGGGGAAAAACGCGTTGCGGCGGATCCGGAAGATGGCGGGATATACCCAAAAGGATCTTTCAGAGCAATCGGGGGTTACGCTGCGGAGTATTCAGCAGTATGAACAGGGAAAAAAGAAGATTCAAAAAGCATCCGCAGAAACCGTGCGTGCGCTTGCACGGTCACTGGGATGCCAGATGGAAGATTTGCTGTAATTGCGAAGGGATTGGACAGTTTCAATTTGCTATAGCGCCGTCGCCTTCGGCAGACTGAAAATAAATTCCGTCCCCACGCCCTCGGTGCTGACAACGTCGATATTTTCCCCATGTGCCTGAATAATCTCTTTGACAATCGCAAGCCCCAGCCCGGTGCCCTTTTTATCTTTTCCGCGCGATAAGTCGGTCTTGTAGAAACGTTCAAAGATTTTCTTCTGGCTGTCCTTCGGGATGCCGATGCCGGTGTCTTTGACGGAAATGAAGATTTTTTCATACCGGATGGAGGTCTGGATGTAAATGATCGAATCCTCGTGGCTGAATTTGATCGCGTTGTCGATCAGGTTGTAGAGAACCTGCTGGATTTTTCCGAGATCAGCGTAGACCATCTGGATGCTATCCGCAAAGGTCAGGTCAAACGTGATGCCTTTCGCGCTGCACGTGCCCTCGAAGGTTGCGGCGGTATCCTTGATCGTCCGGTTGATATCGAAATTTGTCCGGGTTAAGTAGCCTTTGCTGTCCAGGGAGTTGAGTGTCAGCATGCCCTGTGTCAGTTTGTTAAGGCGCTCGGTCTCGGAAATGACGATGTGCAGGTATTTATGATAGAGTTCCTGCGGGATTGTGCCGTCGAGAATCGCCTCGAGATAGCCCTTGATGGAGGTCAGCGGCGAGCGGAAATCGTGCGATACGTTCGCGATGAAATTGTGCTGGTACTGTTCCATTTCATTTAACTCGCTGGACATATAGTTTAATGTGCTGGCGAGATAGCCGATCTCGTCGTGGGTGGTAATCGGGATATTGTGTGCCAGGTTTCCGGCTGCATATTCATTGGCTGCGACCGTAATCTTTTTGAGCGGGAAATAGACCACTTTTGTAAAAACAAGAAGCACCACCAGGGATAGGAAGAACAGGATGATCGATGTTATGTAAATAATATTCAGAAATCCGTTCTGTTCCGCCTCAATGTTCTGGATTGGCATATGAATCACGATGTAGCCGTAGGTCTTCATATTGCCTGTGATCGGGGCGGAAACGGAGAGTACCTTGCTGTCAAACAGGTTGTAATACTGTCCGATGGAATAGAGCCGGTTGCCCTGTGCGGTCGGGTCGAAATCGTCGATTGCGATGCCGGTACGACTGTCGCTGCTGTCCGCAACGATGGTGCCTTCATGGTTCAGGATCCAGATATCCGACTGCAGATAAGCGGAAACCGCCTCGAGCTGTGGGTATGCCGAGTCGAGATTGATGGTTTTGCCCTCGTAGGCTTTGCTGCACCGATCGGCAATCATGGTCGCCTCGTCATACAGAACCTCCGATTCGCGTTCCACCAGATGGTGGTAGGTCATCTCAGATGAGATGGTCGCGATCGTGATGAATCCAAGCAGACCGAAGATGAGATAGCCGATCAGCAGTTTATAATAAAGAGAATGTGTGTAGTGGTTTGATTTCATGGTAAACCTCCGGTTACCTCTTCACGTAACAGTTCAGTTCCTTTACTAACAGTTACCGTTTTACCTCAAATTTATATCCAATCCCCCAGACGGTCGTCAGCGCCCACTTGTCGTTGCCCTTGATTTTTTCACGGAGGCGCTTGATATGGACATCTACCGTCCGCGTGTCGCCGATGTATTCATATCCCCAGATATGGTCGAGAAGTTGCTCCCTTGTGAATACCTGGTTTGGTGAGGACGCGAGGAAATAGAGCAGTTCCAGTTCCTTCGGCGGCAGCTCGATCGAGTGTCCGTTGTAAATGACGGAGTAGTTCGTCAGGTTGACGATGAGATCCGGATATTCGACAAAATTGCCATGCTGTTCGGTCACGGACGATGCAGGCATCTGCACCGGCAGCTGGTAGCGCCGCAGAACGGCTTTGACTCTGGCAACCAGCTCTTTCGAATCGAATGGTTTGATCATGTAGTCATCGGCGCCCAGCTCCAGCCCCAGCACCTTATCAAAGATTTCGCCCTTGGCGGAGAGCATGATGATTGGCACCTGGGAGGTACTTCGCAGTTCCCGGCAGACCTGATAGCCGTCGATGCCCGGAAGCATCAGATCAAGGAGAATCAGGTTGGGCTGAAATTCGGGAAATACCCGGAGAGCTTCTTCCCCGTCTCCGACAATTTTCGTTTCAAAACATTCTTTCGTCAGGTAAAGTGAGATTAGTTCAGCAATGTTGTAGTCGTCATCTACGATGAGAATGCGCTGCTTTTCAGCCATGTTGATTCCTCCTGTTTTTTTGGATATTTGTAACTGTTCAGTACATTCACAGTTACGGATATTTTTTATTTAAATGTCACGATTGTAACGCCTGTATCGCCTTCGCCAAATTCGCCAAGCCGGAATTCCTTGACATAGCTTAATTTTTTTAAATGGCGGTGTACGCCCGCTTTCAAAGCGCCGGTTCCCCGACCATGTACGACGCGGACCTGCGGAAGATGCGCCAGGTAGGCATCATCCAGATATTTATCGAGTACCGGGATCGCCTCATCGACGGTCATGCCAATCAGGTTGACCTCCGGCGATACGCTGAAGGACTTGGACATCTTGATCTTGCTGCTTCCGCTTCCGGATCCGCGGGAACCGCCCGTATGCGTGCCGGAAAGTCCCGGTCCGGTGATGGATGCTTCCTCGACCATTTCCAGATCGCGGATATTGACGAGGGAGCGCAGAATTCCCATCTGTACATACAGATCGCCCTTGGCGTTCGGCAGGGAGCTGACGGTTCCCTTTAAATTCATCGAGAGAACGCGCACGGTATCGCCGAGACGCAGCTTTTTCGCGGAAACGGCTTTTTTCGGTGCGGCGGTTTTCTTAACTGCCAGTTTCTTGTCTACATCCTGGATCTTGCCGCGTAGCTTGGTCCGCTCAGCTTCCAGTTCTTTATTGACGCCGGAAGACTTGGCAAGCTTGTTGATGTTGCGGATCGTCTGATCGGCGGTGTCCTTCGCATCCTGAAGGATCTTCTGAGCTTCCTCGCGGGCTTTGGAAAGCATTTTTTCCTTCTGCTCGGAGAAACGTTCTTCCTTCTGCTGGAGGCGGTTCTTCAGCGTTTCAATTTCCTGTTTATAGGAGGCGATCTCTTCGCGCTCTTTTTCAATGGTCACGCGGCTGTTTTCCAGATTGGCAAGCAGATCCTCGAAGGATTCGTCCTTCTGCTCCATCTGGTTTTTCGCCTCGTCGATGATATAATCCGGCAGCCCCAGCTTGCGGGAAATGGCAAATGCATTACTTTTTCCTGGAATACCGATGAGCAGGCGGTAGGTCGGGCGGAGAGTCTCGACGTTGAACTCGCAGCAGGCATTTTCAACGCCTGGCGCGGTCAGCGCAAAGACTTTTAATTCGCTGTAATGCGTGGTTGCGATCGTCCGGCAGGTCATGTTGTGCAGGAAATTTAAAACCGCAATCGCCAGCGCCGCGCCCTCGGTCGGGTCGGTACCGGAACAGAGCTCATCGAAGAGACAGAGCGAATTGGCGTCCGCCTCATTTAAAATCGAAACGATATTCGTCATATGGGCGGAGAATGTACTCAGATTCTGCTCGATGCTCTGCTCATCGCCAATGTCGGCAAATACATTGTCAAAAACAGCCAACTCGGATCCCTCAAATGCCGGGATATGGAGTCCTGACTGCCCCATCAGGGTAAAGAGTCCGACGGTTTTTAAAGAAACGGTTTTACCACCCGTGTTTGGACCCGTCACAATCAGAAGGTCAAAGGAGTCGCCAACCCAGATGTTGATCGGAACGACCTGTTTCGGATTTAAGAGCGGATGGCGTCCGTCCTTGATATTGATATACCGTTTGTTGTTAAATTTCGGTTCCACGCAGTTATAGTGGCGGGAAAGAGCTGCCTTTGCGAAAATGAAATCGAGCTCTGCCAGAATCGAAAGATCCGAGAGGATCGCGTCGGTGTAAGGCATAAGCTGGCTGGAAAGAGCTGCCAGAACGAACTCAATTTCCCGTTTTTCCTGGATTTCCAGCTCGCGCAGTTCGTTGTTCAGCTTGACGATCGCGAGGGGCTCGATAAATACAGTCGAACCGGTCGAGGACTGGTCGTGCACCATGCCTGGAACCTGGGATTTATACTCAGCCTTGACCGGCAGGCAGTAGCGCCCGTCGCGCATTGTGATGACGGCATCCTGTAAATAGTTCCGACTGGAATTTAAAATAGAATTTAACTGGGTATGGACGCGTCCGCCCACGATCTTCATGGAGCGGCGCACTTTGGCAAGTCCCGGACTTGCGTCATCGCTGACCTCATCCTCGGATGGCAGGCAGCGCTTGATCTCATTGTTGACCGGCGTCAGCGGATCCAGGGCGCGGAAGCGCTCATCAAGGGAATCATCTGGAAATTCTTCGGATTTCTCATGGCGTCCGTAGCTCTGCGCGCGGGCAGCGACTGTCAGCAGGGAGCTGACAGCGAGAAGCTCCGGGATCCCCAGGGAACTTCCGATTTCCAGACGTTTCATGGAACCACGCACATCCTTCACGCCGCCGAAGGAGAGACTTCCCTTCATGCGGACGCGCGTCAGGGCATCGGTCGTCTCCGTCTGGCTCTGCCGGATCGTCCCCAGATCACAGGACGGCTGCAGTTCCCGGCACATCTGTTTTCCCATCTCCGTGGAGGCGTACTCCGTGAGCTGGTCGATGATCTTTGTATATTCGAGAGTTTTTAATGCTTTTTCATTCATGTTGTGGTAATCCTCTTAATTTAAATGGTGTTCACATGATACCGTGACCACTAAATTCGTGAAAGACCTCATTAAGTGGTCAGGTATAAGTTATCACTAGACTCGAAAAGACCTCGTCAAGTGTTCACATTATATCACATTCCCCGCCGTCTAGCCAAGCATTCGCACTTTTTTCTTGCATAACCTTAAGAAGGAAAGTATAATTAGGATATGTTATGCAAAGGGGAAAGTGAAATGCCGGATTCAGAAGAACTTGAAAAAAAGGAAAAACGGGAATTCATGAGAGAAACGATAGTGAAGCCGCCGCTGACCAGAAAACAGATTGCGAAGCGGGTGGCTCTCTTTGTATGCGCGTCAGCCGCATTTGGAGGAGTCGCGGCGGTTTCGTTTGCGGCGGTAAAGCCGTTTGCGGATCGGTGTTTTCAGGAAAATGGGATGCAGGAGACATCCTCAGTCGAGTTTTCCAAGGACGATCCGGACTCTGTTTCGCCGTCGGACGGTGCAGATGCGGATATGACAGCGCAGCCGGAACAAATGGAGCAGGAGATTGATGAGGCGGTCAGCGAGGCGCTTTCCAGCTATCAGTTTTCCGTAGACAATTTCAATTCGATGACGTCGGTGCTGCGTGGAATCGGGGAACAGGGTGATAAGTCGATCGTGACGGTCAGCTCCGGCAAACAGGATACGGATATATTTGGAAACCCGGTGGAAAATACGGGTGATTATGCAGGTGCAGTCATCGCGGAGAGTGATGGAGAATTTCTGATCTTTACTTACGCCGATGCGGTGCGGGCGGCAGATTCGATCAATGTGAGATTTTCGGATGGAACGAAGATCGCTGGTACAGTGCGCCAGATTGACGAAGTGCTCGGAATGGCAGTTGTGGCGGTGCCGTCCGGCAATCTGCCGGAAGAAGAGCGGAAAAAGGTGCAGGTGCTTTCACTTGCCAATTCATATACGGTCAAGGCAGGCGATGTCCTCGTAGGTATCGGCGGTCCGTCCGGACAGGTGCATTCGCTTTCGTTCGGAACGGTATCCTACGTGGCGCGCAATGTGCAGATTACAGATGGACTGACGCGGATCCTGTATGCGGATATCAGCAGCAATTCGCAGACGGGTACCTTTTTGATCAATACAGCCGGAGAGATGGTCGGCTGGACATCGGAGTCCTGCCGCAGCGAGAGCTGTACGGATCGGACGGCGGCGTACACCATTTCCAGCTACAAGCCGATTCTGGAGCGGCTGACGAATGGCGCTTCGGCGGCATATCTGGGCATCCTGGGACAGGATGTGAGTCGTGCGATGCAGGGGAGCGGCATTCCGGCGGGCGTTTACGTGACGGAGGCAGTCTCCGGCAGCCCGGCATATGACGCTGGCATCCAGCCCGGCGATATTATTGTGAAATTTGGCACAAAGGAGATCGGAAGTTTCAAAGATCTCCAGGCGCAGATTGAAAATTCCGCGAGCGGCGTGTCTGTATCGGTAAATGTGATGCGGAAAGGGCGCGACGGATACACGGAAATTCCATTTTTGGTATCTCTGCGCGCCAGATAGAAATTCAGGAGGATATAGGCAGAATGAGATATATTGAACAGTTCCGGGAAGGAATGAGAGTCTCGGACGTATATTTATGTAAGACGAAACAGCACGCGGTGACGAAAAACGGAAAAGAGTACGCTTCCGTGCTGCTTCAGGATAAAACAGGCACGGTAGACTGCAAAATCTGGGATTTAAGTTCCCCGGGCATCAATGATTTTGAGCCGCTGCAGTACGTCTATGTGGACGGCGATGTGACGGTTTTCCAGGGTTCCAACCAGTTAAATATCAAGCGCATACGCAAGGCGGACGAGGGCGAGTATCAGGAAAGCGATTACCTTCCGGTCAGCTCAAAGGATATCAAGATAATGTATCAGGAGCTGACGGCTCTGGTGCAGTCTTTCCAGAATCCGTACCTGAAAAAGCTGGCATCCAGCTATTTCCTGGAAGATAAGGCATTTGTGAAGAAATTCTGCTTCCATTCGGCGGCGAAGAGTGTGCATCATGGTTTTGTGGGCGGACTTTTGGAACATACGTTAAGTGTTATGAAACTCTGTGATTTCTACACGAAGTCATATCCGGCGCTGAACCGCGATCTGCTTCTGACGGCGGCGCTGTTCCACGACATCGGAAAAGTGCAGGAATTATCCGCATTTCCGGAAAATGATTATACGGACGACGGTCAGCTCTTAGGTCATATCGTGATCGGCACGATGATGGTTGCAGACCGTATTAAGGAGATTCCGGGATTCCCGGCAAAGACAGCGGCGGAGTTAAAGCACTGCATCCTTGCGCACCACGGCGAATTAGAGTACGGTTCCCCAAAGAAACCGGCGCTTCTGGAGGCGCTGGCATTGAATTTCGCGGACAATACCGATGCGAAGATGGAGACGATGCTGGAAGTCTTAAAGAGCGGCGGGGAGAATCCGGGCTGGCTCGGATATAACCGTTTCCTGGAGACGAATGTGAGAAAGACGACGCCGACGGAATAATAATAAGATAACAGACATCTAAAATGAGTCTAAATGTATATAAGAAAAAGAAAACAGCGCTGCACAAGCAGATGCTGCCTTGCAGAAGCGGGGGAACGAAAAAATAGGAATCAGGACTCACCACCTAAAGAGGTGGGAGTCTTCTCGTTTCATAGGGAATTGCGTCCTATGAAACAAAAAACGCTCCGCGGGATGCGCACTCGCGCGAAGAAGAAACATGTCGCAAGCGACCGCGCTCGGCACGAGAATGTGCCAAGGCGCATTCTTTTTTAACTGAGATAAATAAGAAAAATGGAGAAGGATACCAGGAAGGTACAGCGGTTCAGCAGGGACCGCACTTTTCTGATATCCTTTTGTTTCATAAGGAAAAATATAGGGGTACAACAGAAAATATGAAAAAACGAGAAAATACAGGCAAAATCACTGGAAAAGTGTTCGGAGAAGCCAGGGCACTTGGCGTCACTGCCTTAGCGGCGGCAGTCATGCTTTCCGGATGCGGAAACGCTGGAAATCAGGCGCAGAAAGGCGGTTCCGGCGCAGAACAGACGGAAAATGTTGAAAACGGCGAAAATGCAGCGGAAAATACCCAAATAAGCGTTATTATCGCGATGCCGCCGACTTCAGAGCCGGAGGCGGGCTTTGATCCGGCATATGGCTGGGGCGCGGGCGAGCATATGCATGAACCGCTGATCCAGAGCACCCTGACGGTGACAGAAGCAGATTTGAGTATCGGGTATGATCTGGCGACAGATGTGGAGACCTCCGAGGATGGAATGACATGGACGGTGACGATCCGCGACGATGCGAAATTCACGGATGGCGAGGCGCTGACCGCGGAGGATGTGGCATTCACTTATAACACATTGAAAAAGACGAGTTCCGTCAACGATTTTTCAATGCTGAAACAGGCGGAGGCGATCGATGATGTGACGGTTGTGTTTGAGATGGAACGCCCGTTTGCTATCTGGTCATACACGATGGCGGTGACGGGAATTGTGCCGGAGCATGCATATGGAACGGATTACGGCACACATCCGATCGGTTCCGGGCGATATATCCTGAAACAGTGGGACAAGGGGCAGCAGGTGATTCTGGAAGCCAACCCGGATTATTATGGGGATGCGCCGAAGATGCGGCAGGTCACGATTCTCTTTATGGAAGAGGATGCGGCATTTGCGGCGGTGCGCGCCGGGCAGGTGGATGTGGCGTACACGGCGGCGTCCTATGCAGACCAGTCGGTTCCAGAATTCAGTCTTTTGGACTGTGAGACGGTGGACAACCGTGGATTTAACCTCCCGGCAGTGCCGGAGACGGTACGGGAGGATGGCGTAAAAATCGGCAATGATTTTACCGCGGATGTGCAGGTGCGCCGGGCGATCAACCTGGCGATTGACCGGCAGGAAATGATCGATCATGTGTTAAATGGTTACGGCAGCCCGGCATATAGTGTCTGTGACAAGATGCCGTGGTACAACGATGAAATGGAGAACATTTCCTATGATGTGGAGAAGGCGGAAGAGATGCTGGATGCGGCGGGATGGAAGAAAAATGCTGACGGCATCCGCGAAAAGGATGGAGTGAAAGCCATTCTGGAATTTCTCTATCCGACCGGGGATTCGGTGCGTCAGGCGCTGGCAGCCGATACGGCGCAGCAGTTAAAAGAGATTGGAATTGACGCATCGATCCGCGGCACCGGCTGGGATACTGCGTATGACGAGGCACAGTCGCAGCCGCTTCTCTGGGGCTGGGGCGCGCACACGCCGATGGAATTTTATAATATTTACCATACAAAGGCAGATACGGGGCTGGCAGAATATTCGCCGTATGCGAATGAGACCGTGGACGCTTATATGGATGAGGCCCTGGTAGCACCGGATCTGGAAAGTTCGTATGAATTGTGGAAAAAGGCGCAGTGGGACGGCGAGACGGGCGTTTCAGCCGAGGGTGATCTTCCGTGGATCTGGCTGGTGAATGTCGATCATCTGTACTGGGTGAGAGACGGGCTTCATGTCGCAGAGCAGAAGGTGCATCCGCACGGTCACGGCTGGTCCATCGTCAACAATGTCGATCGGTGGTACTATGAGTAGGATGAAATGGTTTGGGCGCAGTCTGCTGCACCTGATTCTGCTGCTTTTGGCAGTCAGTCTGGTATCGTTTCTGCTGGTGTCGATGTCTCCGGTCGATCCGCTGCAGACGAATGTCGGGCAGACGGCGCTCGGCTCGATGGCGCCGGAGCAGATCGAGAAGCTGCAGGCGTACTGGGGCGTTGGTGTGCCGGTCTGGAAGCGCTTCTTTAACTGGATTTCGGGCATCTGTCATGGTGATTTTGGCATTTCCCTTCTGTACCGCAGACCGGTGCTGGAGGTGATCGCGGAAAAGGCGTCTGCGTCAGTGTGGCTCCTTCTGTCTGCGTGGCTGTTTTCGGGAATCGTGGGGATATTTTTAGGAATTGCAGCGGCGGCAAAACGGGGCAAGTGGGCGGATCGCCTGATTACGGGCTATTGCATCGTGATCGCGGGAACGCCGTCCTTCTGGCTGGCGCTGGTGCTGCTGCTTCTCTTTACAGTGCAGCTTCCCATCTTCCCAATCGGGTTCAGTGTCCCGGTGGGAATGGCGGCGGACGAGGTCAGCCTGGCGGATCGCCTGTATCACGCATTTCTGCCGGCGTGTACGCTGGGACTGACAGGGATTTCTTCGATTGCGATGCACACGCGCGAAAAAGTGATTGAGATTCTGGAAAGTGATTACGTACTCTATGCGCGGGCGCGGGGCGAGAGCGGCTGGCGGCTGATTTTTCGGCATGGACTCCGCAACCTGCTTCTCCCGGTAATTACGCTGCAATTTGGCTCGATCAGCGAGATTTTCGGTGGTTCGGTGCTGGTGGAACAGGTCTTTTCCTATCCGGGACTCGGACAGGCGGCGGTCACGGCGGGTCTGGGAAGCGATATCCCGCTTCTGATGGGAATTACACTCATCAGTGCCGTGCTTGTATTTGCAGGAAATGCAGCGGCGGATGGGCTGTACCGGCTGGTCGATCCGAGACTTAGGAAAGGAGGCAGGGCATGAGAAAGAAAACACTCTGGCTGCTGGGAATTTCCCTCCTTTTCCTGATTCTGGTGACAGTGCTTGGAACCGTCTGGGAGGATGCCGCACAGCAGGTCGATTTTGCGAGAAAAAACCTGCCTCCGGGAACCGGCGGGCTGTTTGGAACCGACTGGATGGGGCGGGATATGCTGAAACGGACGGTTGCTGGGCTTTCTTTAAGCATCCGGCTGGGGCTTCTGACCGCGGCGATCAGCGCCGCGGTGGCATTGGCGCTTGCATTGCTGGCGTCGCTTGGCGGGGGCCTGATGGATTCATTGGTATGCGGGTTGATTAATCTGGTAATGGGAATCCCGCACATGCTTCTCCTGATCCTGATTTCCTACAGTCTGGGAAAGGGATTCCGGGGTGTAGCAGCCGGGATTGCCCTGACGCACTGGGCGTCCCTGGCGAGGCTTTTGCGGGCGGAAATCTTACAGATCCGGGACAGTCCGTATGTGCGGATCTCCGAAAAACTGGGGAAAAAGCCCTGGTGGATTGCCTGGAACCACATAGTACCGCAGGTATCGCGGCAATTTGTAACCGGGTTAATTCTTCTCTTTCCCCATGCGATTCTTCATGAGGCGGGCGTGACCTTTCTGGGCTTCGGCCTTTCCTCCGAGCAACCGGCGATCGGTGTTATTTTATCCGAGAGTATGTCGTACCTGATTACCGGAAAATGGTGGCTGGCGCTCTTTCCGGGCGCGGCACTGGTGCTGGTAACGCTGGGATTTCAGGCGATCGGGCAGAGCCTGGGGCGGCTGATGGATCCGGGGAGCGCGCATGAGTAGAGGATGCTGGGAATGAGGCAGAAAAACATATATTTTGATAAAATGATGCGATTAAGACAAAAACAATCAAAAAAGATGCGGCTATCAGATTTGGAACAGACAGACGTTCTCAAAGAACGGAGATTGCGTGAAAATCGTGATTCCATGGAAAAGCCGATATTGAAAATTCAAAATCTAAACTTATATTTTACGCAGTACGCGCGTGGGCTTAGACGGCGCGAACTCCATCCGCTCCGCGACCTTTCCTGCAAACTTTTCAGTGGGGAGCTGACGGCGGTGGTCGGGGCGAGTGGTTCGGGAAAAAGCCTGCTGGCGCACGCGATTCTGGGGATCTTGCCGTACAACTGCCGGATGGAAGGAAAAATTTCCTATCAGGGAGAGGTTCTGGATGAGACGCGGCTTGCCGGGCTGCGGGGCAATGGGATTTCCCTGATTCCGCAGGGGGTTTCCTACCTCGATCCGTTGATGCGGGTCGGGGATCAGATCTGCGGCGGCAGAAAAGATGAAGCGACGCGGGCAAAATGCCGCCAGCTTTTGAAGCGGTACGGGCTGGATGAATCAGTGGAAAAATGTTATCCATTTGAGCTGTCGGGCGGCATGGCGCGGCGCGTCCTGATGGCAGCGGCACTGATGCAGGAGCCGAGGCTGATTGTGGCGGATGAACCGACACCGGGGCTGGAGGCGATGACCGCGCGCCATGTGATCCGTCATTTAAAAGAGATGGCACAGGACGGGGCAGCGGTGCTTTTGATTACTCATGATCTGGAACTGGCGATTGAGATGGTGGACCGGATTCTGGTGTTTTATGACGGGACGATTCTGGAGGAAGTAAAGCCGGAGAACTTCCGGGAGGGACGGAATCTGAAAGAGCCATACACGCAGGCGCTCTACCGGGCGCTGCCGGAACATGAATTTTTTGGAGGAGAATGAGATGTCACTAAAGGCAGAAAACCTATCTTTTTCGTATGAAAATGGAGGGCGCCACGTGCTGACGCGTATTTCCCTGAAAATTGAGCCAGGAGAGCGCGTGGGTCTGGTGGCGCCGAGCGGATATGGAAAAACGACGCTGTGCCGCCTGCTGGCGGGATATGAGAGACCGGAGGCGGGAACGGTAGAGATTGACGGCATACCGATTGAGAATATCCGGGGCTGTATGCCGGTGCAGTTAATCTGGCAGCACCCGGAGCAGGCGCTCAACCCGCGCTGGCGGATGCGCCAGGTTCTCAGTGAGGGCGGTCAGGTGGGTGAGGAGATCCGGGGGCGGCTTGGCATCCGGGAAGAATGGCTGGATCGTTTTCCATCGGAGCTTTCCGGCGGCGAACTGCAGCGGTTCTGTATTGCCAGAGCGCTGGCGGCAAATCCGCGGTATTTGCTGGCGGATGAGATCACCGCGATGTTTGACGCAGTGACCCAGAGCCAGATCTGGCAGGCGCTTTTGCATGAGGCAAAGGAGCGGGAGCTGGGAATGGTGATTGTGAGCCATTCCGAATCCCTTTTGAAGCGGATTTGCACGCGGCGGATTGATTTGAAGGCATTGCAGGAAAAGATGGCAGCAGTTTAGCCAGTGCACATATTGACAGAGAAAATCGGAATTGACCGAGTTCATAAGAGCGAGGGATGCTTCTTGTCCAAAGGACAAGAAGATGGGCGATAGTAAGAGATTAATAATTCGGGATTTGGTAAGGAGGAGGAAAAATGGATGTTCGGAAGCTGTTGGAAGAGGTAAAACGGGGGGATACAAGTATTGAGGAAGCGGAGAATGCGTTCAAGAATCTTCCTTACGAAGATTTAGGGTATGCGAAGCTGGATCTGCACCGGAAATTGCGTTCGGGATTCCCAGAGACGGTGTTCTGCCAAGGAAAGCCGGATGCCTATCTGGCGGATATTTTCGAGACGCTGTACCGGGAAAATGGGGAAGTACTCGGAACGCGGGCGACGCCGGAGCAGTGGAATCTAGTGCGGGCGCGCATCCCGGAGATAGAATACGATCCGGTTTCAAAAATTTTGCAGGCGAGAAAATCATCGGAGACACCGCGGAAGCTGGAAGGGCTGGTGGCAGTCTGCACAGGCGGAACCGCGGATATCCCGGTTGCGGAGGAAGCTGCCAAAACGGCAGAATTTTTCGGCTGCCGCGTGGAGCGATACTATGATATAGGGGTGGCGGGCATCCATCGCCTTTTATCCAAACGCGAGGCGATTGCGCGGGCAAACTGCGTGATTGCGGTGGCGGGAATGGAAGGCGCGCTTGGCACAGTTGTCGCCGGGCTGGTGGAAAATCCGGTCATTGCGGTTCCGACCTCGGTCGGCTATGGTGCAAGTTTTCATGGACTGTCGGCATTGATCACGATGATTAATTCCTGTGCGAACGGCATTTCGGTTGTAAATATAGATAACGGCTACGGCGCAGCATATCTGGCGGCGCAGATCAACCGCCTGGCGGTTCGGGAGCCGAAGAAGACGGCAGAGTGATAGTGGTTTGTGATAATTACATAAAAGCGAAAAACGGAAATGTATCAATAAAATGAGAAAAGTAGAGGGAAAAGTAAAAATGGATGAGAAAATCTTATATCTGGATTGTGCGTCTGGAATCAGTGGAGATATGACGGTTGGCGCACTGTTGGATCTTGGAGCAAGCCGGGAAAAACTGGTACAGGCACTGGACAGTCTGGGCGTATCCGGGTATCATCTGCATTTTGGGCGGACGAAGAAATGTGGAATCGATGCGTATGATTTCGATGTACATTTAGAGGAAGAAGAGCATCATCATGACCACGAACATCATCACGACCACGAACATGGTCATGAGCACGAACATAGCCATGATGAGCACGACCATGAGCATCATCACGATCATGAACACACTCACGACCATGAGCACAGCCATGATCACGCTCACACCCACGACCATGAGCACAGCCATGATCACGCTCACACCCACGATCATATGCATCCTCACGTCCACCGCAACATCCATGACATTTTCGAGATCATCGATCGTCTGGATGCATCTGACCGTGTTAAAAACCTGGCGCGCCGGATGTTTGAGATTGTGGCGGGGGCAGAGTCGAAAGCACACGGAATTCCGGTTAGCGAGGTTCATTTCCATGAAGTCGGTGCAATTGACTCGATTGTGGATGTTATCAGTGCGGCATTCTGCCTGGAGGATCTGGGAATCCACCGCGTGGTGGTATCGCCGCTTTCCGAAGGTCATGGATTCGCGCGCTGCCAGCACGGTTTAATGCCGGTTCCGGTTCCGGCGACGGCAAATATCGCAGCGGCACAGGGCTTGGAACTGACGCTTCGGGATGTCGAAGGAGAGATGGTAACGCCGACCGGCGCGGCGATCGCGGCGGCATTCCGGACAGAAGCGGCGCTTCCGAAGAAGTACCAGATCGAAAAGATCGGTATCGGCGCCGGAAATAAGGATTTCGCGCACGCGAATATCCTGCGGGCGATGCTTTTGACGGATAAAACGGTGGAAGTAGAAACCGGAAAAGACGGTCACGACGAGAGCTCCATGTGGGTCATGGAGGCAAACCTGGACGACTGCACCGGCGAGGCGCTGGGATATGCGATGGAGGTGCTTCTGGAAGCGGGCGCCAGAGATGTGTGGTACACACCGGCATATATGAAGAAAAACCGTCCGGCGTATGTGCTTCATGTACTGACAACGGCAGAAAAACGGGAAGAATTAGAACAGCTTGTCTTCTCCTGTACGACCACGATCGGTGTGCGCCGTTATCCAGTAGAGAGGACGGTACTGCCACGGGAAGTAAAGGAGATCCAGACCCGTTATGGGGCAGCAAAGGTAAAAATCTGCAAGCGCGGCGGCGTGGATATGTGCTATCCGGAGTATGAGAGCGTGCGCGCGATCTGCCGGGAGACAGGGAAGCGCTTCATGGAAGTATTCCACGGAGTAATGGAAGACGGAAGTATTAGTTTACAGTAAGCACTTTTGAGATTGAAAAACGGCACAGTGCATTCTCGTTAGATAATTAAGAGGAGAATCAAGAACCATGGAAAATAAACCAATGATATCAGAGACAGAAAAAAGAGAAGCTTTAAAACAGTTCATGGCAGAAAAAGCGAAAGCACCGGTCTGTGTCGCCTTTTCGGGCGGTGTGGACAGCAGCCTGATTCTCAAGCTGGCGTGTGATACGGCGAAGAAGACGGGAATGCCGGTTTATGCCGTGACATTTCACACCATGCTGCACCCAGCTTGTGATCTGGAGATCGCGGAGCGGGTGGCAAAGGAGCTGGGCGCGATCCATAAAATTATCCAGGTCAATGAGATGGAGCTGGAAGCCATCCGGACAAATCCGGTCAACCGCTGTTATATCTGCAAACACCACCTGTTCGCGACACTTCTGGATTTTGCAAAAGAAGAGGGGATTCCGTGCGTGATGGACGGAACCAATGAGAGCGACCTGCATGTGTACCGCCCGGGTATCCAGGCACTCCGTGAGCTGGGTGTCGTCAGTCCACTTGCACAGTGCGGACTGGAGAAAAAGGATGTCAAGGCATTTGCGGCTGACTTAGGAATTTCCGTTGCATCCCGTCCGTCCATGCCATGTATGGCGACCCGCCTTCCATATGGAACTTCCTTTGACATGGAAGTTTTGAAGCGGATTGAGAAAGGCGAAGATTATCTTCGAAGCGTGTTTGGCGGAAATGTGCGCCTGCGCCTGCATGGCGATATTGTCCGGATCGAGGTGGATGCGGATAAATTTGAAAAAGCGATTGCCGAGCGGGAGACGATCTGCAGGACATTAAAAGAAATGGGATTTCTGTACATTACACTCGATCTGGAAGGTTTCCGGTCGGGAAGTATGGATATAGTGGAGAAACTCAACGCGCTGGTCGGGAAATGAATGTAAAGGAGATGGAAATCCCATGCAAGAAGAATGTATTGTCTGTAAAGCACCTCTTATTTATCTGAAACAGGATGAATGGATGGAGTGCGAATTATGTCATAAAAAAGAATTGAGCAAGACCAGATGCCAGAACGGGCATTATGTTTGTAATGATTGTCATACGAAGGGACTGGACACCATCCTTTCCCTGTGTATAGACGAAACATCCAGAAATCCGATCGAGATTGTCCGGAAGATGATGGATGCACCGTTTTGCCATATGCATGGACCGGAGCATCATGTCATGGTGGGAGCGGCGCTGCTTACTGCATATAAAAATGCGGGAGGTGCTATTAATCTGCGGGAATCTGTGATGGAAATGCTGAACCGTGGGAAAGCCGTTCCAGGAGGAACCTGCGGATTCTGGGGTGCCTGCGGAGCGGGAATCAGCGCAGGTATGTTTGTATCTATCTTGTCTGGGGCGACGCCACTGACGGAGGAATCCTGGGGACTTTCGAATCAGATGACATCAAAAGCACTGGAAGCGATTTCGCGCACCGGCGGTCCGAGGTGTTGTAAAAGAGATTCTTATCTGGCGATTCTGGCGGCGGTTGATTTTGTAAAAACGCATTTTGGAATCGAAATGGAATGCACAGAAGTCCAGTGTACGCATTGTGCTCAGAACAATCAGTGTATTGGCAAGCGCTGTCCATTTTGGCGATTTGATGATAGTATTTGACTATAAATGGATAAACGGAGATAATAAAGTTGCGATATAATTAGATTGTGCGAGATGGGATTGCAGTTTGCATAATGTGTGAACTGTGATGAGAGAGCAATTTCTCGTGTAATAGGAAATTTCCTGGAATTCCCTATTACACAAAAAGGCACATCCTTTTTTACGTGGAAAAATCGGAAGTTGTGGAGATAAAATATAGATGAATCAAGGTAGAATTATTGTAATCACAGGTGCGCCGGGGACA
>OGMW01000640.1_pt1 | contig 36501 bp, 29 predicted proteins | sample 1573281 | NCBI WGS metagenome assembly OGMW01 (sample SAMEA2581907, study PRJEB24529) | metagenome | biome: Human gut stool | place: China | collected 2011 | reverse complement strand
ACACCCAAATATACACCCAATTATTGAGATAGCAAAAGACATTTAGAAACATTTACTTTTACTCTATATTGTAATTTACACTTGATTATCAGTCGTTTGCAGTTTTATGATATTCTGTGAAAGTATAAGTTCGAGAGCCTGTCTCTCCGCTGAACACTAAAGACAAATGGTGGAAAAGCTAAGACAAGTCCCGTAAAATCAAGGTTTTACGGGACTTTTTTTCGTTTTGTCGACAGACAAGAAAAGGACAGGAAAATGTCCTGTTTGGACAAAGTAGTGTTACTAAATCGTTACTGAAAATTGAGCGAAATAAGATAGTAACGATTTTGATGTTAAGTTGCTGATTTGTCGCTCGTTGTCTCTTAGATGTCCGTTCATAAACTAATTGTTAATCGTTCCTTTGCAGTGGTAATAATAACCCCATTGTTACGGACATAAAAAACAAGGTATATGAGCAAGAGTACATTTAAGATTCTCTTCTATGTTAGAAAGAATCAAGTAAACAAGGATGGAACAGTCTGCATAATGGTTAGACTGACTGTAAGTGGTGATGTTACACAATTCAGTTCAAAATTGAATGTGAATCCAAAAGCGTGGGATGTGAAGTTGGGTAAAGCGGCTGGCAATTCTTTAAAAGCACGTCAGTTGAATGATTTATTGGAGGACATGCGTACTTCTTTGAAAAATCACTATCGTGATATTGAAGTACATGAGTCGTTTGTTACAGCGGAGAAAGTAAGAAATGCGTTCTTGGGTTTTACTGCCAAGCAACGGACTCTTTTGGAATTATTCAAGAAACATAATGAGGATGCACAAAAATTGGTTGGCATCAGTAAAACTGCAGCTACTATGGCGAAGTATAATCGATGCTATAGGAGAATGGAAGAGTTTATGAAAGCAAAGTATAATATCACAGATATTGCTTTAAAGGAAATCAACCATATGTTCATTACGGATTTTGAAACGTATCTGCGTACCGTCAGTTTATGTAATGAGAATACAACCGCGAAGTTTATGCAGACTTTCCGAATGATTGTTATTATGGCAAAGAATAACGGCTGGATTTATACTGATCCGTTCATGAATTATAAGATTCGATTGAAACGGGTGGATAGAGGCTATCTGACCGAACAGGAGATACAGAAAATATTGAAGAAAAAGTTCCCAACGAAACGTTTGGAACAGGTGCGGGATGTATTTATTTTTTCTTGTTTTACCGGGCTCAGTTACATTGATATAAAGACGCTGAAAGCAAGTGAAATCTGTACCTCGTTTGATGGTAAGCTATGGATTATGAGGCATCGCCAAAAAACAGATACCCCGGTAAATGTTCCACTTCTGAAAATTCCATTGGCTATACTGAAGAAGTATGATGGACAATTACCTAAAGGTGAATTATTGCCCGTATTAAGTAATCAAAAGTTAAATTCTTATCTGAAAGAGATTGCTGATTTGTGCGGAATTAATAAAAATATTACTTTCCACCTCGCGAGACATACATTTTCGACGACTGTCACGCTTGCTAAAGGTGTTCCCATTGAAACAGTCAGCAAAATGTTAGGACATACGAATATAGAAACGACACAGATTTATGCCCGCATCACGAATGATAAGATACGTAATGATATGCAGCAGTTATCTGGGAAATTAGATGAATTCGAATCAATAGCGTTAAACTCATAATGATAATAGAATATAGAGTATGGACGAAGGAAAAGTAATTATAGAAGCAAAGGATTCTGGCGGTGTTCGTATTGCTCTCAGACCTGCGGAGGATGGGAGCATCTGGATGAATATACGGGAGATCGCCGATATATTCAATGTTGGCGGAGCATCTGTTGAACGACAAATCAAAAAGATTTTTGCTGAAGGTGAATTACATGAGTATGCGGTGAGAAAAGATATGCCGATAGAATATGCTCCCGGTAAGCATGGATGGTTGGATTATTATAATCTTAATATGATTATTATGCTTGCTTTCCGTATGAAGAGTGCGTTTTGCGCCATCTTCAGGGAATGGATTACGGAACAACTTGTACGAAGGGTCAGTGAACAACAAATCCCTATTGTACTGCAAATAAGTAAAAAGCAAAGTGTAAACTAATAGACTTTCATAAAATTGAACGGCTTTTCCTGCTTTTATAGGTGGGAGAAAGCCGTTTCTTTGTTTATAATCGGTGCGTTTACTCCTTTGTGATAAAAGAAGCTAAAAGAATAATGAATGATGTTTCCCTTCGGAAGTCAAGGTAGTATATTTGCATAAAATATTGAAATAGAATATAGTGCTTATGGTTGAAGACTTTAATATGCTTTTTGAATATGATTCTGGCTATGTAGTAGATGGGTATAAAGTTCCAATGGGCTATGAGTTGGGAAGTTATGAGGAATTTTTCTATCTGCACCGACAACCACAGGGTGAATTTGTAATTGTACTGAAAGAAGGAGGTCTTTTTTATTTCTTATCTGATCACTTTAGCGATTTTACGATACTTTGTAAGGATTATGACTGGTATGTCATTTCGCATCAGTCGTTCAATATACAACTTGAAATAGGCATTGGATTGATGAATACCGGAGGATCAGTCGGCTGGATCGGACGGGCGGAATCTTCGGAAAGATTGAGTATGTATAAGGATATATTGGTATTCTCTTATGATTGTGGAGTGGAAACAGAGTTTTATCCTTATGATACAGCTTTCACCGGAAGTTGTGAGATTGACGGGAGTACATGCTACTATGTACATGATTATTATCCTACGCGTATTCAAAAAATAGATGTACATCAAAAGCGTATCAGTAATTTGATTTTCCGATTCAAAGAGGGAGGGCATTGCGGGATGCTGGTGGCTAAGATTGTATCTCTCTGCATGAAGAATATTTCTTATTATAATTCTCCTGAAAAGACGATACTAATTCCTATTCCTGCTTCTACAAGGGAACGGCAACGGAAAAGATTTCCTGTTCTTTGTTATCATTTGTCAAAGTGGTTGAATGTGCGTGATGGTTTTCAAACCATCTGGATTGAAGAGGAAAGGGAACAGATGAAAGGTACTTCTCATAAGGATGTGGTGTCTAATCTGAGTATCAAAAGGAGAGATATAAATGGGATGCACGTAATATTATTCGATGATATATTAACCACCGGACAGAGTTTTAAACAGTTGAAGCGAAGAATGATAGACTTGGGAGCTAAGTCTGTGACCGGGATATTTCTTGGAAAAACAGTTTGGCTAAATGATTGAGAAACTGTTTTGGCTTTTATGTTTTCCAATGCAGAGAAATGAATTTTAAATAATGTAGTTGCTGAATATAGATGAAATGTTATTTGTGATTTTTAGTTATGGAGGCAAAGAGTGATATTATGAAAGTAAAGGAAGAGCCGTTGGTAGATAAGGAATATCTACTTGAAAAATTCCCGGGAAAGGGTGGGTGGACTTACGCTCTGATCCCTGAAATTTTACAGGATAAACATTCACATTTTGGTTGGGTAATCGTAAATGGCAGTATTGATGGTTATGAAATTAAGAAGTTCCATTTAATGCCGTCGGGCAACGGGCAACTGCTTCTTTCCGTGAAAGCTGAAATACGGAAAAAGATAAAGAAACAAGCGGGAGATTATGTTCATGTCATTTTATATCCAGACAATGAACCACTGGAAATTCCTGAGGAACTACTTTTATGCCTACAAGAAGATCAGGATGCACAGCAGTTCTTCTATTCTTTGAATGAAAATGAACAACACAATTATGTCAAATGGATCTATTCCGCCAAAACAGATGAAACAAGGGTAGAAAGAATAGCTAAAACCCTTGTCAGACTATCTAAGCATCAAAAAATCAAAAATAGTCAATAAGACATTTTTTTCACTAACCAATGGGTCGCTTGGAGTCAATCAGTATGTCTGTTTTTTAGTAAATTCATAAGAAATGGCAGTTGAAAAACACGAAATATTTAGCTGTAAAAACTATTCTTTTGAATTGTTTGTCTTTCGTGATTTTTTACGTTCATATTTTAGATGATTCATTTCTTTTTGCGTGTATCTGATGTATTTACATTCGTCAATTTTATATCTTTCAAAAACTTTCTTTAAGTGGAGCTTCTCATCTACGATAGGGAATCTACCACCTCTAACCTTCTCTGCTCCGTACTCGTTGAAGTATTTCTCAACAATAGGGTCAAGTTCCTCAATAATCTCCAAATGATCCTTAGGACAAATTACGGAAATAATTTCCAATAGCTTAACAGGAGTGTGGAGTTTGCACCATTCGCAATATTTACCTTTCTCATATTTCTGCATAAGTGCTGTCAAATTACTACTGTAACTTACATGGTAATAACCATCCTCTAATGCCAGCACATAAACAACCATAATGCGCTCGTTATCATTAAGTGGCAAATCATAATCTATCTTAGGATTATTTTTCTCATAATCTTCTATGAGTTTGCTGTAATTACTAAAGTTAGTGACATTCACACCTTTTCCTTTTTTCTGTAAGAATGATTGTATAACTCTTAAATGCTGTTCCGGCTCTAATAAATTAAAATTTCCTCCACGGACATTCTCATACCCGTATTCAGCACCGCATTGAAGCACCCACTCATTAACCATATTCATACCAGGAATACCATTTTCAAATACTGCTTCCTGATATTTCAATAACCGTATGGGTTTATTGATGTAAGTCCAATTTGAAGCAGTACCTTTTTCCTGTCTTTTAAGGGCGGATTTCAAGGAACGGGAGTAGCCGACATAATATTTGTCATTTTCCAATTCAAGAAGATATATATAATACTCTCTTTTACTAAATGAAATATCCTTAATATCTATATCTAAAAAATATCCGCAATGTTGCAGGTGCTTTATGGTTTCGATTTCACCCACATTACACCAATAGCCACCTCTGACCATTTGCCAGCCTTTGGCTTTCATCATTTTTATAGTTTGGTGGTTTTCCCAACGGTCCTCTTCTTCGAGAGAAGAAACGAGAAAAGATTCTTTTTCAATTACACTAACAGGAGGGTGTAATTTAGTCCATACAGCCCCTTTATCGCTAAAGTGTTCATTAAATCTTCTGTCAGGATCAATGGTCTTTCCTACATAATAATAACCATCTTTCAGTGCTAACGTATAGATGTATATCTGATAAGTCATTGCTTTTCAGTGTGTTTGTTGATTTTATGTGCATTGCCTCTCTCGTGAACGAGGATGTCCAAATGTGCATCCATCGCAAATATAAGCAAAGAATTAATGTGACCTAATGATTTGGCATTACAGATTTTTATTATAACTCTGGTATAGCTTAAATTCCAGAGAAATCTTACATAGGTAGTTGCCTACCTGTGGGTTCTCCCTCTTTTATCTTTTCAATTTTGCGCCATAATCAAAAAGCGTAAAAGAATGGAAATAATAACTCTGGATCATCAGGTATATCAAGATTTGGTGACTCGAATTAATCGGATTTCCGATTATGTATTTAAAAAAGCAGCAGTGCCTGCAGAAGAGCCTGAAATATGGCTGACAAGTGAGGAACTGGCTGAACTTCTTAAAATTAGTACAAGAACTCTTCAGCGTATGAGGAAAGAACGAACTATTCCTTATTGTATGATACGGAGTAAATGCCTGTATCGTCTTTCCGATGTGGAAAAATGTATTGCACAACGTATTGTCAGCTGTAATCCGCAGACGCTGGATGAGTTTAGAGAAAGTTATAGAACTACTCACGAATCTACTTCCCGATGAATACCCCACTTGATACAACCACTTTTGAAAATTGGATGCGCCAAATTATGGAACGCTTCGACCGGAACGAACAGCTTATCGCCTCCCTTACGGGCAAGGAGATCAGGGAGGTGAAATACCTCGACGGGGAACGGCTGCTCGATAATCAGGACTTGTGCGAGTTGCTCAACACGAGCAAACGCTCCATCCAGCGTTACCGCAGTTCGGGGACACTGAAATACCAGATGCTCTGGCACAAGGTGTACTATAAAGAATCGGACGTGCAGGAGTTCCTGCGAACCCATTTCAAGGAGTCCGAAGGGAAAAACGGTGAGAAAAGGCAAAAGGCATAAAGCCACAAACTTCCAGACGGGAGCCACAAGCTGCCACACGGTTCTTCTCCCATTGCGGGACGGTTGATAGCCGCTACTTTCGTGGGCGAAACAATTTCATTTTTAATTTAAAGCAATAAAGTATGGAACAAAAAAAGAATCAAAAGGACGTGCTGATTGTCCGGGACGAGAAGACGGGCGAAATCAGCGTTGTCGCCGGGCTGAAAAAGGACGGCACGCCGAAAACGACCGCCGCTTCGGGAGCCAACCAGAAGGATTTTCTGCTGTTCGACAAGAACAGCAACCCGCTGGACAGCTTCTTAGATAACTTCTTTCGCCAATGCAAGGAGCCAAAACGCTTCGGCTTCTACCGTGTGGCGGCGGAGAACATCGAGCATGTGATAGACGTGCTTAAAGACCTGCTTAAAAATCCCGAAAAGAACCGTGACCTGCTTGAACCGCACCATGTGGACACGTCCAAGTACGAACAGCAGGCGCAAACCGTACCCGAAGACATCAAACCTGTCCCCGATGAGTCTAATGACAATGACCTCAACCCCTTCTGGCAAGCTGTTGAAGAACATTGGTTCCCTAATGAAAAAGATTCCGAAAAACAGACACAGGAACAGGAGCAGGAGCAGACACAAGACGGACAATCCGCACAAGAGAAGCCCGATGAGAAAAAGCACCTGATAGATGAAAATCGTATTGATTGGGCTAATCTCGAAGAACAGTACGGCATCAAACGCGAAGCGTTGGAAGCATCGGGTGATTTGGAAAAAATGCTCGGCTACGGCAAATCGGCACTTGTGACGGTCACTCCCCTTATTGCCGGAGAACGCTACGAGATAGAGGCACGGCTTTCATTCAAGGAAATGCCGGACGGCAGTATCGGCATCGTGCCCCACACCATCCGCAAGGAGCCCAAACTCGACGAGAAGTTCATGGAGCATGAATTTACGCCCGAAGACAAGGAGAACCTAAAAAAGACGGGAAACATGGGACGTGTCGTTGAATTGGTTGATAAGGAAACGGGTGAAATTATCCCTTCTTATATCAGTATCGACCGTCAGACCAACGAGATAGAGGCTATCCCGGTGAAAGACGTGCCCGTCACCACGAGAATCGGGCAGACCGAGTTTACCGAGCATGAAATAGCCGAACTCGTTGCCGGGCGTCCCCTGCCCAATAAAGAAATCATCTTGTCTGAGAAACGGAAATTCACCGCCACGTTGCAGGTGAACGTGGAACGCCGGGGCGTGGAGTTCGTGCCCAAACCCAAACAGAACGGGCAGAACAGAAGGCAGCGCAACGGGCAGGCGACCGGGCAAACGGCACAACAACCTGCCAGACCGATTCCGGTTGCACAGGCGACAAGCGGACAAACCGCCACCGGGACGGAAGGCGAACAGAAGCCTAAAGTCTATAAATTCCAATGGCTGGACGAAAACGGAAATATCCGCGCCCCGAAAACAATGGGCGGTGTGCTGCTCACTCAGCAACAGCAGAAGGATTTCGCCGCAGGGGGAACCATTCTTGTCAAGGATATGAAGCGCGACGGCAAGGGAGAACCCTATACCGCCTATGTCCGATACGATTTTGAGGCAGGCAAGCCGAAATACTTCCGTGCCGACCACCAAATGTCGCACGCACGAGAGGTTGCACCCGCTTCGGAAAGCCGCACGCAGGTAGCCGTCAATACTCACGGGAATACCAATGAAGCAACAAAGGGCATAGACAAACCCTTGCGACAAGGACAGGTCACACCCGCCAATACGCAACAGCAACAACAGCAGGAACGCAGGACACAGAACCGGTCGGCAGGCGTAAGGATGTAAAAATATGGCAGCATTTATCATTTTCATAGCCGTGCTTCTCCCATGTGTGGTTGGCAAACTGATATGGCGTGCCGATTGGCAAGCCATCGAAGAGGAAAACAAGCGGTACTACACGGAGGAAGGACACCATATCTATTATGACCGCAAGCTGGTTGCGGCACTCGAAAAAGAGAAGTTAAAAGCAAAATCAGTAGCAGAAGAAGAAAAATAATTATCAACCGGGGCTTAGCCCCAACCACTAAAATCCACAATAAATAAATTAAATCAGTATGAACAATCAAATTTGCATTATTGCAGAAAAACCCAGCGTGGCGAGGGAAATCGCCCGTATCGTGGGCGCAACGGAGAGAGCGGAAGGTTACCTGAAAGGTAACGGGTATTATGTAACATGGGCTTTCGGTCATCTGGTCATGCCCGCCTTACCCGAAGGGTACGGCATCAAGGGATTCCACCGGGATAACCTGCCGATTATTCCGCCTGTGTTTACTCTTGTCCCCCGGCAGGTCAAGGGAGAGAAAGGCTACAAGCCCGACAGCGGCGTGGAGGCACAAATTAAAATCATCGCCAAGCTGTTTCGTGAAAGCGACAAGATTATTGTCGCCACCGATGCAGGACGTGAGGGAGAACTTATCTTCCGCTATTTGTACGAGTACATCGGATGCGCCACTCCTTTTGACCGTCTCTGGATCAGTTCGCTTACCGACAAAGCCATCCGTGAGGGATTGGAAAACCTGAAATCCGGTGCGGAGTACGACAAGCTGTATTATGCAGCCAAGGCACGCAGTGAAGCGGACTGGCTCGTGGGTATCAACGCCACGCAAGCCATCACCGTTGCCGCCGGACGAGGTACATACTCGCTCGGACGTGTGCAGACACCCACATTGGCGATGATATGCGACCGGTATTGGGAAAACAAGCGTTTCGTTCCCGAACCTGTATTCCAGCTCCATTTATCGACCGACGGAACGGCGGACGGTGAGGTCGTGAAATTCTCTTCCATAGAAAAATGGAAAGAGAAAGAGCCTGCCGAAACCGCCTACGGCATAGCCAAAGAGTGCGGGAAGATTATCGTCACCCATGTGGAACGCAAGGAAACCGTGCAGGAAGCCCCGCTCCTGTATGATTTGACGACCTTGCAGAAAGAGGCGAACACCAAGCACGGGTTCTCGGCGGAACAGACGCTCTCCATCGCCCAAAAGCTCTATGAGGCGAAGCTGATTACCTATCCCCGCACAGGCAGCCGTTATATCTCCGAAGATGTATTTGCTGAAATACCCGCATTGCTGCTGACATTGAAGAACAACCCGGCATGGGGCGGTTATATTTCCGGCATGGGCGACCTCTCACTCCGGAGCGTGGACGATACGAAGATTACAGACCACCATGCCCTGCTTGTCACGGAGGTAAAGGCACAGCATCTTGGTGCAGAGGAACGGATTATCTACGACATGATTGCCGGGCGTATGCTGGAAACCTTCGGGGAAAGATGCGTAAAAGACGTGACGACCGTTTCGGCGGAATGCGGCGGCGTGGCGTTCGGCATCAAAGGTTCCGTCATTAAGCAAGCCGGATGGCGTGGCGTGTACCGGCAGAGCGAGGAAACGGAAGAAGTGACGCTGCCCGAATGGAAAGAGGGCGATACGCTACCCGTCAAAGGATGCTCGCTGACCGAAGGGAAGACCAAGCCGAAACCGCTTCACACGGAGGCTACTTTACTTTCCGCCATGCAGACCTGCGGCAAGGAGCTGGAAGACGAGCAGATGCGCCAGTCCCTTAAAGAGTGCGGCATCGGCACACCGGCAACAAGGGCTGCCATTATCGAAACGCTGTTCAGACGTGAATACATGGTGCGGCAGAAAAAATCCCTCGTCCCTACCGAAAAGGGGCTTGCGCTTTACTCGGTAGTCAAGGCGATGCGCATTGCCGACGTAACCATGACGGGCGAATGGGAAACGGCTCTCTCGCAGATCGAAGACGGCGGAATAAGTGCCGAAGCGTTCCGCAAGGGCATTGAGGCGTACACCTCGCAGATTACATCGGAGCTGCTGAGTTCGGACAAGCTGTTCCCGCACAATGAAAGCGGATGCACTTGTCCCAAATGCGGGAAAGGGATGATGCAGTTCTATGGCAAGGTGGTACGTTGCGGCAATCCCGATTGCGGGTTGCCCATGTTCCGGCAGAAAGCGGGGAAAACGCTGACGGATGCGGAGATTACCGAACTGCTTACCAAAGGGCGGACGGGAGTCATCAAGGGCTTCAACAGCAAGGAGGGCAAGCCGTTCAGTGCCGCCGTCGCCTTTGACGGGGATTTCAACACGGTGTTCGTGTTCCCCGATGTGAAAAACAACCATAACTCCAAGCGAAAAAAGAAATAATGCGTATATTTACCACTGAATTTACAGGAAGTCATTCATACTATCTGATAGTCGGTACTGATTTTACTGTGGATTTTAGTGGTGGCACTCGGCGGGGACGTCGGGTGCCTTTCGCGTTTATACCTTTCTTGATTACAATCATCCACTAAAATCCACATAAATATGAATGATAAGAATAAATCCGCAGAGTTTTCCTATTACGGACTATACCTGCTGAAATACCTGAAAGAGAACCATCCCGACCGTGCTTCCGACACGGATTTCATAGAAGAACGTGCCAACCATGCAGCCGATGTGTACGAACAGTCCCGTCTGGAAGGGGCTACACCGGAAGGTGCGCAGGAGCTGGCAATGGCGGCATTGCTTCAGGAACTTCACTTCTCCAAGTACAACACCGTTATCGAGGTGTTGTGGAACGAGTTTGCCGATGAAGTGCCGCCGGGCGATGCCCTTGTATTCGCCCTGACGCTGCTCCCCGCAACGGAAGAGGTGTTCGCCCGATATCCGCTTGCGGACGGTTTCGCCTACACACCCGAATACGACCTGCTCTACACCGAACTGACGGGAACCGTCGCAATCTACCTCGAAGAGCATGGCATTTAACCGTAAAGCGAAGCTGCGGGACAATATCGAGGCGATACGGACGGTATTCACATTGGAAAAGGAAGGCAGGGCGGCTACTCCCGAAGAACGGGAGGTACTCAGCCGCTACTGCGGTTTCGGCGGGTTGAAGTTTATCCTCAACCCTGCCGATAACCTGATGGACGCCGTACATTGGACGAAATCAGACCGCGAGTTGTTTCCCATGACAGCGGAGTTACACAGGCTTGTCCGTGATAACTCGGCAGATGAGAGAGAGTACAAACGCTATATGGACAGCCTGAAAAGCTCCGTCCTTACGGCGTTTTACACTCCCCCCGAAATCGTATCGGCAATTGCCGGTACGCTCCATGAACAAGGCATTACCCCCGACCGCCTGCTCGATCCGTCGGCAGGACAAGGGGTGTTTATTTCCGCTTTCGGTGCTGACGCTCCGGGAGCGGAAGTTATGGCTTTTGACAAAGACCTGCTTACGGGAAAGATACTCTCGCACCTTTACCCGGAACATAAAGTGCGTGCGGAAGGGTTCGAGCGGATTGAGAAACCCTTCATGGGCACTTTCGATGTGGTGGCATCCAACATCCCGTTCGGCGACGTGGCGGTGTTCGATCCCGAATACACGGGAGTTGCGGACAACGCTCGGCGTACTGCCGCCAAGAGCATCCACAACTACTTTTTCCTCAAAGGTCTGGATGCGGCACGTGAAGGCGGTATCGTGGCGTTCATCACTTCGGAGGGCGTATTGAACTCCCCGAAGAACGAGCTTGTCCGCCGCCATATCGTGAAGAACGCTAATATCGTGTCGGTGGTACGGCTGCCCAACAACCTGTTTACCGACCATGCCGGGACGGAAGTGGGCAGCGACCTCGTTATCCTGCAAAAGGACACGAAAAAGAATCGGGAGTTGTCCGAGCAGGAAAAACGGTTTATCCTTGCAACGGACATCGGGGACGGCATCATTGAGAATGAATACACGATGAGCGTCGCCCCGCTCCCGAACACGAAAACGCAGCACGGGACAGATCCATACGGCAAACCTGCTCTGCTCACCATCCATCAAGGCGGTATCCGGGCAATGGGCGAAGACCTGAAAGAATATCTGGACATAGCCGTTTCCGCCAATCTGAATATCGACCTATATAATAGGTATAGGCAGGGTGCGCCGGAAGTGAAGCTGGAAACAGAGAAACCGGCAGCTAAGGAAACAGTTCAACCTGAACCGGAGGTGAAGCCGGAACCCGCAGCCGGGCAAAACCTCCCACGACCGGAGAAAAGAGAAGAGAAGCCGGAAATCACCCCTCCCGTGATGGACTTGTACGACCTGTTCAATTTCAGCCAAGAAGAACGGCGGCTCGCTCAATCGGGATTGAAGAAGAAACCGACCGGAAAGAAGCCCAAACGTACCGTTCGCTCCAAACAGCGCAGTTTGTTCGACCAGCCGCAGGCGACAACTGCCAATCAAACCACCCCTATAAATAAGGTGGAGGGAGAAACCGCACGACTGACACCACCAAGCGTGGATATGGAACAGGTATATGCCGCTATGGATTGGAATACCAACCCGCCTATCAACGGCTTTTATGAGGCGATGATGGGGCTTACTCCCAAGCAACGGGCAGAACTGAGGGAAGGGAAAACTCTATCCGACCGTTCCGATGCGGAAAAGCCGGTGTACCCGGTTGGTGGCGGATTGGAGGAAGAGCAACGCCGTCGGGAGGAAATAAAGCAACGGGAAGAAGCGGAGAAGTTAGAGGCGGAGTTGATGAAGCCCCGTCCGTTAATGGGAAAATTGGAACCGCACCACAAAGAGGGTATGTTAGTGGCGGACGGCAATCAGGTGGGATATCTGAAAGGGATTACCCGGTACGGGGCTACGTTCCACCCGTTGGAGCTGGACAAGGCACAGCAGGGAAAAGCGGAGCTTTACATCTCCATGCGTGACAGTTACCAGCGGCTTTATACCTACGAGGCGGAGATGCACGAGGAAAACAAGCCGGAACGTACCGCATTGAATACCGCCTACGACACATTCGTGAAGCGTTATGGCAGGCTGAATGCCAAAGCGAACGTGAAATTCCTGCTTATGGACGCTTCCGGGCGTGATATGCTTTCGCTGGAACGGGTGGAAAACGGGCAGTTCATCAAGGCGGACATATTCGACCATCCCGTGGCTTTTGCCCTGAACGACATTACACACGTGGAAACACCGCATGAGGCTTTGTCCGCTTCACTGAACCGTTACGGGGCGGTGAATCTTGATTACATGGAAACGCTTTGCGACAACAGCCGGGATGAATTGGTGAAATTACTGAAAGGACGCATCTTTTTCAATCCGCTCGTGGACAACTACGAGATTAAAGACCGCTTTGTCGCCGGAAACGTTGTTGAGAAGTTGGAACAGGTTTCCCGTTGGGCGGCTGCCAATGAAGGGAATGAGCGTAAACCGGAGGTGGAAGAATCGCTGGCGGCACTCAGGGATGCCATGCCCCGACCGATTACGTTCGACGAATTGGATTTCAATTTCGGTGAACGCTGGATTCCGACGGGTATCTACACCGCCTATGTCAAGCACCTGTTCGGAACGGATATTTCTATCGCCTATTCGGAGAGCATCGACGAGTATTCGGTCAAATGCGGGGAAAAGAACGCCAAAATCACCGACCAGTACGCCGTGCAGGGGCAATACCGGAAATACGACGGTGTCAGCCTGCTGAAAAACGCCCTTCTGAATACCGTGCCGGACATCAGCAAGAGTATCGGCAAGGATGAACACGGCAATGACATCAAGGTAAGGGACAGCGAGGCGATACAGCTTGCCAACGCCAAGATTGATGAAATCCGTAATGGATTCACGGATTGGCTAAACGAACAGTCGCCCGAATTTCAAAAGCGGCTGGCAGATATGTACAACCGCAAGTTCAACTGTTTCGTGCGTCCCTCCTATGACGGTTCGCACCAGAGTTTTCCGGGATTAGACCTGAAAGCGTTGGAAAAGAAGTACGGCATTAAGGAGGTGTACCAAAGTCAAAAAGACTGCGTCTGGATGCTCAAACAGAACGGCGGCGGGATATGCGACCACGAGGTCGGGACGGGTAAAACGCTGATTATGAGCCTTGCGGCACAGGAAATGAAACGGTTGGGATTGGCGCACAAGCCGATGATTATCGGGCTGAAAGCCAATGTAGCGGAGATAGCCGAGTGCTACCGCACGGCGTATCCGAACGCAAAAATCCTCTATGCGACGGAAAAGGACTTTTCACCCCAGAACCGGGTGAAGTTCTTTAACAATATCAAAAATAATGATTGGGATTGTGTCATCATGTCGCACGACCAGTTCGGGAAGATACCCCAACCGGCCGACGTGCAGCAGGAGATTCTGCAAAAGGAGCTGGATTCGGTGGAAGAGAATCTGGAAGTTTTGCGGGCACAGGGCAAGGAGGTATCGAGAGGGATGCTCAAAGGATTGGAGAAGCGTAAAATCAACTTGCTTGCCAAGCTGGAAAAGGTGGAACATGCCATCAAATCCCGCACGGACGACGTGGTGGATTTCAAGCAGATGGGCATCGACCACCTGTTCATAGACGAGAGCCATCAGTTCAAAAATCTTACCTTCAATACCCGCCACGACCGGGTGGCGGGGCTGGGAAACAGTGAGGGAAGCCAAAAGGCACTCAATATGCTGTTTGCCCTGCGTACCATTCAGGAACGCACGGGGAAGGATTTGGGGGCTACGTTCCTTTCGGGCACGACTATCAGCAATTCGCTCACAGAACTGTACCTGCTGTTCAAATATCTTCGTCCGAAAGAGTTGGAACGGCAGAACATCAACTGTTTCGACGCGTGGGCGGCAATCTTTGCCAAGAAAACCACGGACTTCGAGTTTTCCGTTACCAATCAAGTGGTGCTGAAAGAACGGTTCCGTTACTTCATCAAAGTACCGGAACTGGCGGCTTTCTACAATGAGATTACCGACTACCGCACGGCGGCGGATGTGGGTGTGGACAGACCGGAGAAAAACGAGATACTGCATAACATCCCGCCTACACCCGTACAGGAGGAGTTCATCAAAAAACTGATGGAGTTCGCGCAAACGGGTGATGCGACGGTATTGGGACGGTTGCCCTTGTCGGAAACGGAGGAAAAGGCGAAGATGCTGATAGCCACCGATTACGCCCGTAAGATGGCACTCGATATGCGCATGATTGATTCGGACAAGTACGACGATCACCCGGACAACAAGGCGAGCCACTGCGCCGCCAAGATTGCGGAATACTACAAAAAGTATGACGCGCAGAAAGGCACACAGTTCGTATTCTCGGATTTGGGGACGTATCAGCCGGGAAAATGGAGCGTGTACAGCGAAATTAAACGCAAGCTGATTGAGGACTACGGTATTCCGGCAAACGAGATACGTTTCATTCAGGAGTGCAAGAATGAAAAGTCACGCAAGGCGGTGATAGACGCCATGAACGAGGGGAAGGTAAGGGTGCTTTTCGGCTCGACGAGTATGCTCGGAACGGGCGTGAACGCGCAGAAACGGGCGGTTGCGCTTCATCATCTGGATACACCGTGGCGACCGTCCGACCTCTCCCAACGGGATGGGCGGGCGGTGAGAAAGGGCAACGAGATTGCCAAGTTTTTTGCCGACAACAAGGTGGACGTGATTATCTATGCGGTTGAAAAATCGCTGGACAGTTATAAGTTCAACCTGTTGCACTGCAAGCAGACCTTTATTTCCCAGCTTAAAAGCGGGGCGATGGGCGCACGTACCATCGACGAGGGCAGCATGGACGAGAAATCGGGCATGAACTTCTCGGAGTACATGGCTATCCTTTCCGGCAATACCGACCTGTTGGACAAGGCTCGTCTGGAAAAGAAAGTCGCCGCATTGGAGAGCGAGCGCAAGAGCTTCTACAAGGACAAAAGCGGCTCGACGTGGAAATTGGAGTCGCATACCAAGAAATTGGATGAGAACAACGGACATATCGCCAAGCTGACGGCAGACTACGAAACCTTTACCTCACGGGCACAGACCGATGAGGACGGGTATTACCGTAATCCGGTAAAGCTGGACGGTCTGGCGGCTACCGATGCGAAAAGCGTCGGGACACGGCTGCAGGAGATAGCCAAGAACGCCACGACGGGAGGTGAATACCTGCCTATCGGTGAGTTGTACGGTTTCCCTATCCTTGTGAAAACGGAAAGCTCCATCCGTGAGGGTGTGGAGGTGAAACAGAACCGCTTCTTTATCGAGGGGGCGTACAAGTACACCTACAACAACGGGTTGTTGGCGATGTCCGACCACAAGGCAGCAGCAACGAATTTCCTCAATGCGCTTGACCGCATTCCGAAACTGATGGAGCAGTACAGGACGGAGAACGAAAAGTTGGAGAAGGATTTGCCCACGCTGCGGGAAGTAGCCGGCGGTACGTGGAAGAAGGAAGAGGAACTCAAGCAACTCAAATCCGAAGTGGCAACGTTGGAGAGGAAGATACAACTGAGCCTTGCTCCGTCCCGGCAGACTGACAGCGGGGATATGGAACAAACGCAGGATATAAAGGCGGTGTTGCCGGAGAATGGCGGCAAGAAGCCGTCCACGGACGACCGTGTCGTCATTGTCCGTCCAAAACCGCTTGTTCCGGAAACCTCAAAAGGGATAAAATTGTAATGATGCTAAAACGGTGGGATGAAATTCATCCCACCGTTGCTGAAAATAGCCGGACTCACTTAAAATTCATTCTGTTTATCCGTAGTAGTGGTACATTTCACATCATCGTGAACCAATCCTGCACTATACCAAGCATTTACAGGAAGATTTTGTTTTGTGAAATCAAGTGGATAGAAGCCTCCCGGAGTTATTGCTATATTCATACCACCAAACAGAATAAGCTGATAGCGACCTGCCCGATGGCGGAAGTAAAAAAGAAACTCCCGCCTGATTTATTTATCCAGATACACCGTTCCTACATTATCAACAAGAAATGCGTCAATAAATTTGTGGGCAATGCGGTTTACATCGACGAGGAATCATTTCCGGTGAGCCGTAAATTCAAGCCAATGGTTTTAGACCAATTCCTTTTTCTGGAAAACCCGAAAGACAAACCGGAAAATGATTTTCAAAAAGATACCGAAGAAGAACGGACAGATTAATTTGCAAGAAAGCGGTATCTTTCTTCGATTTTGCAGAAAAATCTATGTATTTTTGCAAAAAATAGATTAAATAACAAACGCATAAACAGACAGTTATGTATTATTTGAAAAGTTTATGGATATAGAAACAGGACTATTAAATGCAATGCTTCATTTTGCTGTATGTGCATTTTTATTAAGTGCCACATTATTATGTATTCGCCGACACCCTAATAATAAATCGAGAGTGTACTTGGCTATTGCTTTCTTTGTAACGGTTATTTCATTTGGTCTGCGCGTGTTTGTCGGTTATGCAGGCAGGCCGCTTACCTATCATGTCTTGCCGATAGCCAATCTCTACGGAGGGCTTATTGCATTGATGATTTACTACCTCTACCCGATAGAAGTCATTCGTCCGGGCTGGCTTAATTTCAAGAGGGGTATATTGTTTTTTGCTCCCTGGTTGCTGCTTAATTTGTTTTTGGCTTGCGTCACTTTCCATTTCAGGGAATTGGCATCCTTTGGCGACATGATAGGGCATATCGGTGAATTTAACGTGTGGTTCCGCTTACTGATTATCGTGACAGGCATTATTCCTTATAGTATTATGCTCTTTTACATTCCTTACAACTATAAAACGAGTAGTGCCGATTGCCAGTGGATTTCCACTTATACGGTCGCTATTCAGGGAGTTGGGATATTCTATACTTTATTTATGCTTACCGGTTCGATGACCGTGAGCATTATCCATGTGACTTATTGCATCCTGTTCTGCCTGTTCATCACCTATCAGGAACTATTTCTGCGGATAAACGTGCCTGTTACTCCCCGAGAAATCCCGGTTGAATCCTCTGTATCATCTGATATACCTGTACCATTAGAGACACTTGATACACCGGATGAAAATATAACCCCGGAAAAGAATAAAGAAAACCCTTTGTGGCTACAACTCAATGAACTGATAGATAGAGAACAACTCTGGAGAAACCCTGATACGAATATAACCAAATTGGCTGTCCTTTTAGATACAAACCGTAATAAACTCACCCAGATAATCCAAGAGCAAGGCTACGATGGTTACAAGGAGTTTATCAATCGTCGCCGGATTGATGAATTTTTGAAAATTGCAGACAGTGATAAATACGTAAACGTATTAGACACTTTCTTTAAAGTAGGCTTCCGTTCTAAGGCAACAGCACTCCGTAACTTCAAAGAATATACAGGAATGCTCCCGAGTGAATATTTACAGATAAAGCTCAAAAAAAAGACAAAAACGCCTTAATAATGCGTTTTGATACCTTCCGTGCGTTTTGACACCTAAATAATTGCGTATTGTGCGTTTTGATACCCAAATTAGTGCAGAAACGTATCCTCTGTTATTTTTCCATTTCCTAACTTTACAATGCGAGTAAACGGGAACGCTACGGCGCTTCCGTTAGTAGTTGTTGGTGTTTGTTTTTTCTGTTTTTAGAAACCGGGAACAGCTATTCTTGTATCAGAACGAAAGGTGAAAATCCGTTACAGGAATATTAATCGGGAGTAGAGAACATTGGGAGACCGGAATATGTCATTGGGAAGCTGAAACATTCCATTGGGAAATAAATATGCTCTTGGAAAGTTTTTAGATGCCATTGGGAAATATCGGAATGCCATTGGGAAGAAAAAACAGTTCATTGGGAAAATAATTCAGCAATAGACTGTACTTCCTGATGAAAAATATCATTCGGAAAACGCTTCCGCTCATTGGGAAAATAATTCCCGGCATTGGGCAATGTTTTTTTGATTAGTGGAAGTTGGGGCTTAGATTTATGCCAGAAAATTCCTGTTTGGGAGAAAAGTTCTTTGGCATAATGACATGAAATTAAAAATTGTGGAATGTAAACATTAAAAAGATGAAAAGTGTTACTGGTTATGCGAAAAAATCCCCGTTTTTATTTGGCAAAATGGATAATTTTGCTAACACACACACACACACACACACACACACACACACACACACACACACACAGGGCGCCGCCTAATTTCCGCGCGTAATTTACTAATTTATAGACGTTTCACAAAATCAGTTTCATCTTTTTTTGTGCGATTTGTCATGCACATACCTCTCGTATTCAAAAGTAATCGACTGGTTTCGTGCAACCCCCCAGAGTTACTTTTATCCCCGGATTATTTTCAAAACATAAAACTATTAAATATGAATGGAACAACTGAAATAGTAAAGTATAAGAATGGTCGCCTGTTCGCCCTTTTGCTGTTCGTTTGCTCGTTTCTACCCAATGTGCAGGCACAAAACAGCATGGCGGGCAAATCGGTGCAAACCGCCGATAGCATCCGGACGGTTTACTCCGACATCATTTACTTCTCACTGAATAATGGTGATTGGATTGAACAGTCGGAATATAAGAAGGCCGGACGTATGTTGCGCTGGGCATTGTCCGACACCATTACACCGATTACCATCGTCGGATGGACGGACCCCACGGGAACGGAAACATTCAACGAACAATTGTCGTTGCGCCGTGCCCGTACCGTGCGCAACTATTTAGTGAGTAAAGGTGTCACCGCCGGACGCATCAGCATAGAAGGACATGGTGTTGATACACAGGCAGCAAGCAACGATGAGGCACGCCGTGCCGAGATAGCCGGGGTGATTTACCTCTCTGCGAAACCCCTTCCGGCTGAGAAAGAACAGAAGACCGAAGAAATCACTCCGGTCGTTGTGGAAAAAGAGACGGAACCGGTTAGAGAAGAACAGGAAATAAAGGAAGAGATACAGCAAGTGGAGCAACACCTCACCCCGGTACAGCAAGAAGTGAAGTCCGAACCGGAACGGACGGACCAACCGATGCAAACGGACGAATCAGTATCCGCTCCGCACCCCTCATCCCGCTACGTGGCCGTCAAGACCAACCTTGCGGCATGGGCGGGTACGATAATGAACCTTGCCGCCGATGTGCAGGTGAGCGAACATTTCTCTGTAGAATTGCCCGTACTCTGGTGCCCGTGGCACGTCAGCAGTAAACACGCCGTTAAGACCTTTACCATCCAGCCGGAAGGCCGCTATTGGCTGGCACGTCCCGGCGAAGGGCATTTCTTCGGCGTACATGCTCACATAGGTTGGTTCAACGTGAAGTGGAACCGCGACCGCTATCAGGATACCTCCCGTCCGCTTCTGGGTGCAGGCATCAGTTACGGTTACTTGCTGCCGCTCGGCGAACACTGGGCGGGCGAGTTTACCCTCGGTGCAGGCTATGCTAATATGAAGTATAACACCTATTATAATATAGGCAACGGCGCACGGATAGATACCCGCACACGGAACTATTGGGGCATCACCCGTGTAGGTATTTCCGTTGTATATCGGTTCAATCTTAAATAATAAACGATATGAAGAAACGATACTATTTGCTATTCTTATTTATCATCCTGCTTACGGGTTGCGTACACGACTACCCGACGATGACAGACGATGGCGAGGAAGGCGTTGACCCTACACTCGTACAAGTAAATACCGAAGTAACACTCGATTTGGAGCTTGTGCCCTTACAGATTATCACCGATAAAGCCCGCTCGGGAACTACGAAAGCTGCTACCGATGCCTACCGCCGCCGCTTCATTATCGACGCCTACCACGATGGCAAAGTCGCCCAGCGGCAAGTGACGGTGCTCGAAGAAGCGGAAGAAAGCGGAAGTGACAAAATCACCCTGCCCATCAACCTGAAACTGCACGCATTGGAATACACGCTGGCAGTCTGGACGGACTACGTGGCGGCAGGTACGGAAGCCGACCTTTATTACAACACGGAGGACTTGCAGCAAGTGTCCTGCACCACGCCCTATACAGGAAATACCCCTTACCGCGATTGCCTCTACGGAACGGTGTTGCTTGATTTGCGGGACTACCGAAATGAATGGAACGCCAAAGTGCAGGTTCAGGTGGATATGGTGCGACCGCTGGCGCAATACGAGATTATCGCCACGGACGTAAAGGATTTCCTCGCCAAGTCCCAAAGACAACGGGAGGCAGGCACGGCTCACAGTGTCACCTTCTCCTACGGCTTCTATTTCCCGCTGGGTTTCAACGTGCTGACCGGGAAGCCGCAAAAATCACAGATGAACGTCGCGTTTACCGCCCCGCTCACCGTCCCCGATGACGGACGGGAAGAATATACGATAGGCACAGACTTCATCTTTGTGAACGGTGAGGAATCCTACGTGCCGCTCGAAATAAGGATAGCGGACAGCGATGGTTACGTGGTGAGCCTGACCACCGGACTGAACGTGCCTTACCGACGGGGACACCTCACCACCTTGCGGGGACGTTTCCTCACCTCGAAGGTCAGTCCGGGCGTAGGCATCAATCCCGATTTCGATGACGATGATATAAATATCGACCTCGACGATTTACATTAACAAAGGAGTGAATAAACTTGATTTATAAATTTAAAAACAAAAGAAAATGAAAAAGCACAATCTTTATTTCATGCTGACGGTTCTCCTCGCAGGACTGTTCGCATCGTGCAGCCAGGAAGATATGGACGGGCCGCAGACCAATGAACCTACCAGCGTAACCCTCAGCGCAAATGTGGACGGGGGCATACACACCCGCGCCGACGGCAAGGTCACCATACCCTACTTTGCTTTCAAGCTGCGCTACATCCTCGAAGTATGGACGACAGGCGCTAATCCGGAACTGATATACCGCGAGGAAAAGACCAATAGTACCGGCGAAGGAGAGGACTTCACCTTTACCCTCGTCGACAACGGAGACTACAAAGCCTTGTTGTGGGCAGACTTTGTAAAAGGAAGTGGTGAAACGACGGTAACCTACTCCGGCGGCAGCTACACCCACTACGAAGACCAATACTACACGACCATCCCCGACCTGAAGACAGTAACCATTTCAAACTTAGCCCTGGATGGCGAAAGAACCAGTTTCGGTACTATAACACCACGTACCTCCCTCGACGCTTTCTACGCCTGCCACACGATAAGCAAAAAGGATGGGGCATACGCCGAACCAGTAGTGCTTACCCGTCCCTTCGGGCAAATCAACATCAGCGAGAAGGATGCGGATGCGCTTGCTAATGTGTATAGAGTGAAATTTGCCTACAACGTCCCCGCAGGCTTCAACGTAGAGAGCGGCGAGCCTACCCAAACCACCGTGCAGACCAAGACGATTCAGGAATTGAATGCGCAGCTGGGTACCGGAGACTTCACTGCCAACCTCTATTACGACTACGTCTTCACCCCCGCCACCGGGCAGACCACACTGGGCGAAATGACCGTGACCTTCGCGCAAGAGCCTGGGAGTAATATCGTGATAGCCGACTACAAGATTCCCGCCAACATGCCCGTCGTGCGCAACAAACGCACCAACATCAGCGGACACATCGTTTCGGTTTCCGATAAGCCGAGCCCGGCTGCCAAGCTCTCCGTCACCGTCAGCGATGGCTGGAGCAACGACCAGATAGAAAAAGATGTTGACCCGAAAGTAGGCGATTACTACTACAAGGACGGCACATGGAGTACGGAAAATAAAGCAACCGCCGCAAATCCCGTTATCGGCGTGGTTTATCAAGTAAACGCCGATGGCAGGGGCAAGGTAGTCTCGCACACGGAGCCGACACTTGCGTGGACGACATCTGGAAATGAAGCAACAACCGGGACAACATCAGGTCCAGACGGCAAAGCAAATACAGAAAAGATATTCGCGGGTGTAGCTGCCGGAACATATAGCCTTGATAATTATCCTATTTTTAAAGCCTGCAAGGAACTGCGGACAAGCACCGGAAATGACGGATGGTATATTCTTAGCATAGATCAAATTGATGATCTTCTCTATGCAGTAGATGATATCAACGATAAAATCACAGCAATATCAGGAGGTATTGCAATAGTTTTACCAACCTCAGATTTTGATGGTTACTGGACAAGTCGGGAGGCAAAGAATAACAATACGATAGCATGGGTATCGAACGGTGTGAGGAGTGGCGGTACTGTTGCTAAAACGACAGAACATAGAGTCCGTTTTGTCCTTGACTTTTAAGAGTGACTGATGCGTCGGCGGATAATATATCCGCTAATGCGTCACCGCGTAGTGCATACAGAAAAAAGAACAGTTCAGCGAAGTTTGATTGACAAGATGTGATACGGCAGGTACGGACGGACTCAACCGGGAAGTCCGTGCCTCTCCGTTCGCCCGCCTTTCAAACTCACTGTAAATTCAAATCAAACAGCTATTCGGGCAGCTTGCGTCAATGCCCGGGTGCAGTCGGTAGCACTTCCCCGTTTCGCAGCGGGGAATAGCGCAAAGTGAGAGATTCAACTAATTTATTAATCACAACAGCAAGACAGAAAGATACGCCATGACTGAGAATGAAACAATACCGGGAGCATTCAAAGCCCTCATAACAGGCTACGGCATCATAGGGCTCGACTATGCTTATATCCCTGCGACATCTGTTCCTGAATTTTCTTTGAAAGGCGACAAACCCTTCACGATCTTCACTACGATTTGTTTCAAAAATACACAGAACGGATCGATTCTCGAACAGAAGGATATGTTTCAGATGGGCATCATGGATGGATTGCTCTATGTTGCAGCAATAGATTGGTGTGTCATTAAGTTCTCGGAATATAAGGTAGCTGAGTTTGTCACCGACCGTTGGTATTCCATTGCCATAGTCTATGACGGCAAAATCTTGTCCGCATGGCTGGAAGGAGAAAAGAAAGATTCTTTCAAATGCAAAGCACCCTACAAAGGGAAGGCGGAAAAGGAACTATGTATCGGAAAGCGACTGGATGCGTACTTTAAGAACTTTCTCATTTTTGACCGGGCATTGTCCGGTAATGAAATCAACAGCCTGACTTCCGGTGAAGAAACATTGCAGAAAGAAAGCCTCGTCTGGTTCGATTTCAGCAAATACGGAAGAAAGAGCCAAAGTCCTAATGGGATAAAAATAACAACGAAATGTTTTGGCCGCATCGTCATAGTCTATCCAAGCAGGCAATTCCGTTTCACGATAGACCGTAGGTATCAGAACATAGAACAAATGCTCAACGAGCTATTTGAAACTTCAAAAACCGTCAATTTTACCGGTCGCATTGGCTACAAACCCGAAGCAGGTACTCACCATTTAGCAGGACGGGTATCCCTCGGCACATCCAAACCGATAATGTGCGAAATCGAAGGGGAAATCGTCACTATCTGGGAAAGCATTACCATTGCCCAAACCAATCTATAATTCAAAAGCATTGAATCATGGAGTACCCGAACAGACATAATCCCCCGTTTTGCGATGAGAATCCGATTGACTGCCACTTTGAAGTGAAAAGCTACCCGGCAGGTGAAACGGTTCGTAATGACGACTCGAATATCAACTATCTGATATTTTGCCGCAGTGGGCACGCACGGATCAGCAGCACGCTGTTCCATGATGAAATCCTGTGCGCCGGTGAAGTGATATTCGTTCCCCGTGGGAGTGAGTGCAGCGGCGTCGCCCTTAGCGACGTCACGCTGTTGATGCATAAGTTCAACAACACGGTCTGCCAGCATGAAAAGTGCATACTTGCCTACCTGTATTCGCACCGGCACGTCCGGTCTAAAATCTATTGCTGCAAGCTGACCGTCCCGGAATCCCTGCAAATCCTTATAAGCGGTATCATCTCCTATCTCACGGACGAAATGCACGACAACGACCTGTGGAAACTGAAACACAAGGAACTGATATGGGGCTTCACCCGTTATTACGAGCCGGAAGAGTTGCAGTCTTTCTTCCATCCGATGACGGACGAGCAAGTGCCGTTCCGAAACCTTGTGCTGACACACTACCGCAAAGCCAACAATACGGAGGAATTAGCGAAGCTTTGCGGTTATGAGGTGCATACATTCCGAAGGATATTCAAAAACGAGTTTGGTGTGCCCGTTTACCATTGGCTGATTCAAAAGCGGGCGGAACACATTAAGTACCGCCTGTCAATGTCATATATTCCTCTTTTGGACATTATCGACGAGTTCAATTTCTCTTCCGCACAGCATTTCAACAGCTTCTGCAAACAATATCTGGGCGATACGCCGGGCAATCTCAGAAAAGATAGTTCCACCTCTTAGGAATAGGAAATGAAATATTCATGGTCATTTTCTGTTAGTATATGATTAATTTACATGATAAGCTATCGCATTGATATTCTTAACTTTGCGCCCGAAATCAAAGAGAATGTTTAATGCAGATAAAATGTGAAGAAATGATACGGGAGGTGGACGACCGGATAGCTGCCATCGACCTGAACGGAAATCATATTATCAGGGATTGTAAGACAATGCTTATTTTCCTGAAAGAAAAGCTGACCGAATTGAAAGTGTTTGTCCAATCCGAACCTTTCGGGTGCGATACCGAAGAAATCGCTTTTTTCAAACAGTACAAGCCCCGGATTCTGGGGCCATTATTTTATTTTCACCATATATTGCGTATCGAAAGCCAACGTCCTCCGGGCGAAGAAGAGCTGGACGATTATTACGAAAAGCAACAGGAGGAACAGAAACTGTTCTTTGACCGCCATGTGGCGTTTTTCCAATATTACCGTAGCGGAGCCACTTATCTGGACAACTATTATTTCCTGCGTGGAAGACAGGGAAACGTGATTGATGTGGACGTGTGCCATCTGGACGACGAAACGGAGTTCGGCACGGGATATGACCGCCTTGTCGCCCGCATCATGGCAATGGAAATGTTGTACGCTTTCCTTTCCGTAAAGCGTACCAATTTGCGGAACGAAGGTGAAGAAATGTCCGCCGAATTGTTGAAGGTCAAAGGCTCCTACCAATGGACAGGGAGTGCCATTGAATTGGTGGAAATGGTGTACGGGCTCAGTGAAATGGGCAGTATCAACAACGGGGAAACCCCGATACATGAGTTAGCCGCCTTTGTGGGAACACTGCTGAACATCGACATCCGTGATTGTTATAGTGCCTATACGGATATGAAGCGGCGCAAGAGCGAAAGCCGTACCTATTTTCTGGATAAGATGCGGGAACGGCTGAACAAACGGATGGAGCAGGACGATGAAAAGGAACGGAAGCGGAAATAACATCCATATAGCAATAACGGCAGTAACCCCAAAAGTTACTGCCGTTGCTGTTTCTATACATTATAATATATAGGGAATGGAATTACCCTTTCTGCTGCAACAGGTGCGAGAGTTCCGGATCGTCGGCTATGCGCTGCAATTCATCCGAAACGATCTGCTTCACCTCCGCTTTGATGCGGTTGTAGTTCTCCTGTATCTGCTCCTTCATCCGGTCGTTACCGTCCGCATCGGTAAAATCGGTGATAACAGGGATTTTCTTGTAAGCCGCTTCTTCCTGCTTCACTTTTGCAGAATCCACCATAATTTCGCAATGAAATATTTTCTGTTCGATACGTTCATCGAAAGTATCCGCTACGGAGCCGACGAACATACCTTGTGTCAGTCCCGAAATCTTGCTCGCCGGAATAAGGCTATCCATTTGCGTATTGATAGAAGTGGACTTGTCGTTGCGGTTGATAGTGATACTTTGCCGCTTCTGCAATATCTTTCCGAAGCGTTCGGAAAGGTTCTTGGCTGTTTCGCCTACAACTTGACCGGAGAAGATATTACCAACCGTATTCATCACTACTTTGGCTTCCTTGTCGCCATAGTCGCGCACCAACTGTGAGAAGTCCTGAAAGCCTAAACAGACCGCTACCTTATTGGAACGGGCGGTAGCGATAAGATTGTCTAAGCCTTTGAAATAAATGGTAGGCAACTCGTCGATAATAACCGATGATTTGAGCATCCCTTTTTTGTTAATGAGCTTGATAATACGGCTGTTATATAAACCTAACGCTGCACCGTAAATGGAAATTCTGTCGGGATTGTTACCCACGCATAGGATTTTCGGCTCTTCGGGATTGTTAATATCAAGCGTAAATTCACTGTCAGACATCACCCAATAAAGTTGCGGTGAAATCATCCTCGAAAGCGGGATTTTGGCAGATGCAATCTGCCCTTGCAACTGCTCGGCAGCTCCGCCGAGCCATGCGTCCATGAACGGAGAAAGGTAGTTTTCCAACTCCGGATATGAGGAATAGGAAAAATATCCTCGTACCGTCGGTTCAACAGTTCGATGGCATGGGGGAATGTACAGAACTTTCCACCTTCGTAAATGCGCAAGAACCAAATGATGGCGGCAAACAGAATGATAGGACTTTCTACAAAAAAGTCGCCCTGCTTCTGCACCCAGCTCTTGTTCAAATTAAGCATAATCGTGTAAGCACTTTCGTAGGCATCCGTTATATCCTCCATAAAGTCGGGATGTATGGGGTTGCAACGGTGCGAACGGCGTGGATCGTCGAAATTGAGAACATAAAACTTCGGCTTCACTTTGTAGCCACCCTGATGGTTCAGCAAGTGGTTATAGGCTATCGTGGAGAGGTCAGGGAATTTGAAGTCGTAAATGTATTGAGTATATCCTTTCTCAATTTGCTGTTTTATAAATTGATTTACGACGGCGTAGCTCTTGCCGCTCCCCGGTGTTCCAAGCACGATGCACGCTCTCTGAGGTAAAAGAATGTTAATAAATCCTTTGTTCCATTTCTTTTTATAATAAAAACGCATGGGCAGATTCACGGAATACTCGTTTTCAAGCAACCGTGTTTCCTGCATGAACGATTCGTTTTCGTTATTGAACACGTCATCCATGAGGTTGTTCTTCAATAGGCGGCTTATGTAAAGCCCCGACATCAGGAGGCAGATATAGCCGACCGCCATCGTGAAAATATAGATAGCGGTATTCGCCTCCACGCCCAACGGCAGCGACAATATCCACCAATTCAGGAAAAAGAACACAAATCCCACACCCATGAACGTCCAGATTTTCGTCCATGTGATTTTTTCCTCTTTCACGCCCGACGTGCCCAAACAGGACAGTCCGAGCAACAGGACGGTGAACAGTTTGGTGTAGATGATACAGCCGAACAGCCCCGCCGTGCGGTGGAAGTTCATCAGGATTTTATCCACTACTCCTATATTCACTCCCCATAAGCGGATAGCCTCGTAACAATACCAATAGATATTGATTACCACAAATAATATACTCACGGCACGCAGAAAATCCATGATTTTCGCCAATGCCCTCAAATCGTCTTCTTGTTGTGACATATTGATTTTACTTTTAAATTCTACAATTAAATACCTCTTCCTTTTCTCTTTTTCTTCTTCCGCTGCATCTTCCGGCGGAACGCCTCTTCCTCCGGATCAGTGCCGGGTACGATGGACAGGTCGAACATACCTCCGGTTACAGAATCCTCTTCGGGTTCATGGACTTGCTTCGTGAACGGCACGAACGGTTCCCGTTCTCCGGTATGTCGTGACGGGTCGGTAGTGCCTATTCCCGTCGGTATAGGGCTGCTTGCTGCAACCATCCATTCCTGCAAAGCATTTGCGGAGAGTTCCTTGCCCATGCGTGAGCCGTTCAGCACGCAGTTCGTGTTGTGGTCGATAAAGGTCGCACCATAAATCCTGCCCGTATCGGTTTCCCGAAATACGGTATCTATCCCTTTGGACTTCAACATCCCGATAAGTTCATCCTTGCTGGATGCTTGCCGAATGGTGGCGAGAATAACAGCCTTTGTCCGCCCGGTAAGTTCCTTGTCCTTTATCTCTTTTCGGGAGGCGGCACACCATTTATCAAAGGCGTCATATCCGGCGTACTTCCCGAAGCGGGAGGCTTTTAGCGGATTGCCGGTCTTTACGCCTGCATCGTCGGTCGCCGAATAGACAAAACCCCTATATTCCCTGCCGTATACCTCGCCCCGTGCTTCCTCTACAGTGATATTGTAGAGGGACAGCAAAGCACGGTATTCACCGAGCGATTGGAAACGGTAGGTTTCCGAGAGAGCTTTCAGGACGTTTCCGACCTGCCGCTTTACATTCCCTCCGGATGTGTCCACCTTGCGGAGTGCCCCTTGTTCCAACCGCTGTTTGCTGTTTCCCGACGGATGCAACCCGTACTTCTTTTCCAGCGCATTGGTAGCCCGTTTGCTCCGGCGGTGGAGGTAACTATCGTTTAATTTCTTCCCTTTCTCGTCTACGTTCAGCGTGACGATATGCAGGTGGTGGCGGTCGATGTCCTCGTGCTTGAACACGACGTATGGCTGGTTCCCGTAACCGAGCTTTTCCAGATATTCCTGCGCCATGTTCATCAACTCCGCATCGTTCGGCTTGTCGCCCGGGTGCGGGTTGAGTGAGATATGGGCTATCGGATTCTCACACCGTACCTGCTCCGGCATATAGCGTTTGAAGTCTTCCATGCAGCGGGCAATATCCAGTTTTCCGTCGCCCGCGTCAAAAATCTTATGGGTTACGAGCAGCTTCCCTTCGCCCTCGTTAACCTTCTGCCCGTTATAGGACAATGCCCCATACAATGAGTTTCCTATGTTAATCTTGGCAACCATTGCTGTTGAAATTCATTGGTAAGGGCAATAATCCGGCGGCTCAGTTCGATGAGTTCTATCGTCTGCTTTTCCAACCGGAAGAGCAACGCCATCGCTTTTTTCTCGGAAAAATGGCTTTTCAGTTCCCTTACCGTCTGGTTGTAATTGACACCGATAGCCCTGTATTGTGCGTGCAGGGCAGAGAGTTTCGTGTAGTAATCGACAAGTGTCTTATCTATTTTGAGCACCCTGAACTCCGCCCCGAACACACGGGATTTGATGAAAATAGCTTTCGCGTACACGCCCGATTGCTCGTACATGGTGAGGAAACGGGCAAATTCCTCACTGTTGAAACGCACCATAATACAATGTGTAGCCTTGTCGGGCTTCGGAGGTTTGCCTCCGGTCTTGTTCTTTTCCTTTTTCATTTCTGTGGATTTTAGTGGTATCACGACAAAAGCCACTGTTTCACGCCTACGGCAGGTATGAAAAAGGATTTTCCGACTTCGGAGGAAAATCCCAGCCCTCTGCAAGAGCAAGGCTTTCGGGAGTAACCCGAAAGGTATCGAGTAACTCAAAAAACAAGGAGTGTAAAAGGAGAAAGAGAGAAAATGAGGGTAATTGATTGACTGATAGAAATGTATGTCTTTTAGTGTCTTTGGATGTCGAGTAGCGAAATAGCAAGAAAAAGCGGATTAAAGAAAACTTTCCGTTTCTAAACCGTTACCCGTTCCAAAAGGCGAAAAGTACGGCAATCCAATGACGTTAAACGTCTAGATATAATACTGTTTGTCTGTGGTTTACATTGTTCAGATAACTCATATTGAAAGTAATTTTACGAACTAAAAATGTGAGCGTTATGAACAACGAACTAAAGGTGTCCTTCTACCTCAAACGAGAGGGTAACACGGAAAGAACAGAAACAAATCCCGATGCCATTTACCCGATTGTCGGGAAAATCATCATCGGCAACACCATCGCACAATTCGGCTCAAAGTTAAAAATCGAAGAGCGGCTTTGGAGTGTGAAATCAGGTCGGGCAATGGGCAAAAGCCATGTTGCCGTTGAACTCAACAGAGAGATTAATAAAATTAATCTCTCCATACATGCGCACTACAAGAACATTCTAAAGCGAACCGGAAAAGTAACCGCTATCGAAGTGAAGAACGCCTTTCAAGGAATTGCCACTGCACAAAAAACACTGCTTATCCTGTTCGGTGAAATGATGGAAAATTTCAAAGGGAGAATAGGCATCGACAGGGCACAATCCACCTACAAGCAGTATGAAGTCCTTTACAAACAGCTTAAACAATTTCTTCGGGAAGAATACCATGTAGAGGATATTCCCCTTGCCGAGTTAGATTTGCCTTTCATTGAAGCATTGAATTTCTTTTTCCGTGTAAAACGCAAGATGAAGCCGAGAACCGTTAAGGCTCGGATTGTCTTGCTAAATAAAGTAATACGTTTGGCATTGCATCGAAGAATCATCACCCGTCCACCTTTTGACGGGTTTGAATTGGAAAAGACGGAACTTAAAAACAAGTCGCTCACCAATGACGAACTGGACTTGTTAATGAAAACTCCCCTTAAATCAGGCACGCAACGGTTTATCCGTGATATGTTCCTGTTTTCGACCTTTACCGGCTTGGCTTATGCAGACGTGCATAAACTCTCTTGGAAAGATATTATCACCGAAGATGACGGTAGTTTGTGGATTTCAGCCAACAGGCAAAAGTCGCATACGGAGTTTAATGTAAAACTATTGAATACCCCTATCCGAATCATGGAGTATTACAAGGGGCTTGCTGCCGATGGAAAAGTGTTCCCACACATGAGTTTAGGACAGGTGAATGTTGGCTTAAAACGAATTGCAAGGAACTGCGGCATCAACCGGGCGTTATCCTACCACATGGCAAGGTACACTTTCGCTTCCCAAATTTGCCTTTCACAAGGCGTACCGATTGAGAGTGTCAGCCGGATGTTAGGACACAAGCATATTGAGACAACCCAACGCTATGCACGTCTTAACAATGAGAAGATAGGCAATGACATGCAGCAACTATCTGCACGTCTTGCCACTAAATTCAACTTTTAATAATCCAAAATACAGATATTATGCAAAGCAATAGAAGCACTTTCGCTGTACTCTTTTACCTGAATACCAGCAAAAAGAAAAAATCAGGAAACTGCCCCGTCATGGGGCGTATCAGTGTGGACGGTAAAAACTCAACTTTCAGCACGGGTTTAGAGTTATCTCCCGAAAAATGGGATGCCAAACAGGGAATAGCCATAGGCAAATCACAAGAAGAAACAACTATCAACAAACAGATAGAAAACTATCGGGCTGAACTTGTCCGCCATTATAAAACCTTACTGGAAAACAAAAGCTACATTACTGCTGAAATACTGAAAAACGCTCTCAAAGGAATTGGCATTAAACAAAACAGCTTAATACAGGAGTTTGCAGCCTTAGTTGAAGAGAAACGGCAGTCTGTCGGCATTTTGATAGTAAAAACCACCTATACACATCTTTATCGTGCTTATCAGCATTTAAAAGAGTTTTTGGGGTATAAATACGGGGTAGCGGACATTCCGTTTACCCAAGTTGATTTTGATTTTATTGAATCGTATGTTTACTATCTAAAAGTCAATTTGCAATTAAGCGCAAGCACAACCAACAATACCATAAAGCCATTGCACAAGGTTGTAATGCGAGCCTTAAACAAAGGTTGGATGTATCAAGACCCGTTCTTTGGCTATCGTCCCCAGCGGATAACCATTACACGGAAATGGCTATCAATGGATGAGATAGAACGGTTGATGCAAATAGACATGAAACATGAGAGTGCTAATTTTATCCGTGATATGTTTTTATTCTCGACATTCACGGGGCTTGCTTACGTAGATTTAAAGAACTTACGGCATGATAATATTGTACGGCAAGAAGATGACAAACAGTGGATTGTCTTAAATCGTCAAAAGACCGGAACTACTTCCTACATTCCCCTACTTGATATTCCATTGCGTCTTATCGAGAAATACCGGAATACGACTTTTGCCGGGCTTGATGGAAAGGTCTTTAGGCTATGCACAATAGAAAATGCTGATATTCAGTTGAAAAAGATAGCCAAAGTAGCCAATATCGAGAAACGGCTGACCTATCACATGGCGAGACACAGTTATGCAACCCTTTGTCTTTCAATGGGTGTTCCAATAGAAACGATTAGCCAGACATTGGGACATCGAAGCATTTCCACTACTCAAATATATGCGGAAATAACCCGTACCAAAATCAATGAGGATATGACGAACCTTGCGGAACGGATTGAAAACCTTTACGAATTGCCAAAATATGGTGCATCTAAGGAAGTTGGTAAAGAATGATCTTATAAATAGTCTAGGTTAGAATTCACAAATTCAATCTATTTTATTAATTTTGCAATATATATAAAATCAATTACCATGAGATTGAAAAGTGCACGAATTCAAAATTATAGAAGTATAAAAGATACAGGGTTATTTCAAGTGGAAAATTTGAAAACGATATTTGTTGGTCCAAACGAATCTGGAAAAACTGTTATATTGCAAGCATTGCAACAATTAAACCAGCCTAGTGATGTTGCTGAATTTGATGAGCTTAGAGATTATCCTCGTTCATTATATAATGATATTACAACTAAAAAGGTTAAATCAGAGGATGTAGAAGTAGTAAGAGGCTATTTCGAACTAGAAGATGCAGATAAGGAATTACTCCCACCTGAGTACAGTGAATGTATTTATGTTAAATATAAGATGTTGAATAATAAACGCTATCACACTCTAGAAAATGCACCTAAAGAAGTTACTTATGGTGATATTAAGAATGATCTTAATAGATTGTGTGCTCATATCTCAAAGCAATTTAATATTGATAATCCTTCCTCTACTGAAAAAGATCCTACACAGGCATTACAATTAAGTATTGGAAACTGGAATGATTATTCAAAAATAGACGCAGAGAAGGCAAAAGAATTAAAAGGGTGGCTAGAAAAAAATTATAGTTATATAGATGAAGACAATCAAAAAGAAGAAGAGAGGTATAACAAACTTCATAATCAAATAGCTTTTAATGGAAAAAGAGATGAAGTTCTAAAAATTTTATCTCAAAGAACACCTGTGTTTGTCTTGTTCAATAATTATTTCAAAGTTAAACCATTAATTCATTTACAGCATCTTGCCGATAGGATTGATTCCAATGTTCTTGACAATGACAAGTATTATGACTATGGGAATACATGTTTACTGAAATTGTTGGGATTTTCTGCTAGAGAACTTTCAAATATTGGTGCAACGGCAAGTCCCTCTCAAAATAATTCAGAAGCATTAAAAGCTTATAGAGATAAATTAGACAGGCGTTCGTATCAATTGGATGCAGCTAGTGTAAGATTGACTAATGAAATAAAGCGAATATGGAATCCAGATCCTAAAAGACCAGAAGCGGATAAGTTAGTAATTTCTGCTGATGGTCAATATTTAAAAGTAGTTGTTGAAGATAATATTGGAGTAAAAATTGAGTTAGATCAAAGGTCTGAAGGTTTCCAGTGGTTGGTGTCTTTTTATGTTGTGTTTTTTGCAGAAGCTATGGATAAACATAAAAATGCCATATTACTTTTGGATGAACCCGGTATGAGTCTACATGGTTTAAAACAGAGGGAATTTAGAGAAACGATTTCAAGACTTGCAGAAAATAATCAAACAATATACACAACTCATTCACCTTTCCTTGTTGGTCCGAATGAACTGGATCTAGTGCGTGTTGTTGAATTAAAAGATAGAGAAGAGGGAACAAAGGTACATACTACAATATCTTCAAGTGATCCAGCAGGCTTATTACCATTACAAGAAGCACTCGGTTACGACTTAGCCCAAAGTTTATTTACTCAGCAGAAAAATCTAGTACTTGAAGGGATAACAGACTATTGGTATTTAGAATCAACGGCACAACTTTTGCGTGAAGCGGCAATAAAGGATGCAATTCTTGATGAAAAGACAGCGTTAATATTTGCAAATTCAGCAGGGAAGGTTGTTTATTATGCGACTATTTTGCATGCTCAAAAGATGAAAGTTGCGGCATTACTAGATTCGGATGCGGCAGGAGATCAGGCAGCACAACAAGAACATCTTGTACATGCACTAGGAAATAAAAATATTCTAAGAACAAAGGATTTTTGTCCAAATATCCTCAAACCGGAAATAGAGGATTTGCTGAGAGATACATTAATTACGATTGTTAAAGATGATTTCGGAGTAGATGTTAAGTCAATATCAGAAACATATCCTACTCGTCCTATAGTTGATATTTTCACAAAAGAAATTTCTGGATTTTCTAAATATAAATTGGCTAAATCTTATGTAAGATGGACTAGAAATAATAATGCAAATGCGCTCAATAGCGATGAGATAAGAGCTTGGAGTAAGCTAATTCAAACAATTAATAAAGCACTGAAATAAATGAAAAGTGAGATATTTACACCGTCAATCATAGCAGCATTGACATCTTTGATTATATCCGTAATTACATTATTTCAATTTTTTCGTTCTCAATCAAACTTACAAAAACAGTTTGATAGAAATTTAAACAGAAATCTTACTTCTAAATTATATGATTTACGTATAAATAGCTATCCAAAAGCTTTTGAAATAACAGATAAAATACACAAATTAAAAGGGGGTGGCTATGATCCTGAAATAATGAAAGAAGTATTAATTGAATTAATAGAATGGAAAAAAGGCGTCGTTGGTTTAATAATATCGATTGAGGCACTTGAAAGTTTTATAGAGTTAAGAGATGTGTTGATGAAAAACCCAGAGACACAAAACGCCTATTCAAAAACTCAGATTGAAAATATTTCATGTCGAGTTAAAGAATTCAGAAAGCAATTGAGACGTGACATTGGGTTCCTTTTTAGAGAAGAAAAAGAGCGAAGATCTAAAGTCTAAGTTACCAACTTTCCTTTTTTTCTCTGATAAACATTTCCTATATGGAGAGAATAAATAAGGCAACACTTTTGATAAATTTACTCTTTTGAGGAACGAAAAAGGAAGAAATTTATCAAAACCCGTAGGGCTTGGTGTTGCCGTTTTAGGCTCGGAATATACCTTTGTGTTCAGAGAAAGAAAGGATTAATTAAGATTACTCCATTGAAAAATAAGATATTAGTTCGGTTATAGCTATTGCGAAGTTTTCACCATCTATGGAATAAAAGCCTAATTTCTCGGCTAACCTACTACTTTTAATATTGGCACATTCAATGCCGATATGGTTAAAACCGTACTTTCGGGCTATTCCTGTCAGAAATCGGATAAAGTGCGTTCCGTGCCCTATCCGTTCTTTTGAGAAACCCAATCGGGCAATAATCAGGCAATCAGGGGGAAATCGGCTTTCACTTCTCCAGATGCGCAAATACAAATCTACCCGGCTGTTTCTCCGGGTAGTGACAATATTATCCATTGTTAGCCGTACAAGCGATTTACGATACCTGAACCATTCCATTAGGTAGCTGTCTATTTCGGCTCTTAGTTCTTCATACTCAATCATCGCCTTATTCCTCTTTTCTTTTTCTTCTTGCGTTTCTGTGCCTGTAATTCTTCTATTGGTGCAGCATTGTTATTATTGCCATCTCCCAATGAGAAAATAGACAAAAAAGAATCACTCCTATTATTGTATTGCTGATTGTTAGAGTGCCTATTTCCTTCCTTGTTATCAAGGTTGCAAGAAACATTGTTTTCTTTTTCACTGGATTGGAATACTTCTTTTTTCTTTTCGCCAGTAGAGTATTGTTCTTGTAATTCAAGCTGTTCAGGTATAGAACCATTCTTCATCGTATTGTGATAGTCGAATGATTCTGATAATTGGCGATTATAGCCGAACAGTTTATCAAATCCCTGTTCTGCTTGTTGGAAGAGGTTTACACGGTCAAAGCCACCTTTGACTACTCCGTTCTTGGTATTTTTATGGTTGGTAAGTGGTGACAGTTTCTTTTTATTGGCTTGGTCTTTTCGGCTCACTATTAA
>OGMW01000633.1_pt1 | contig 36669 bp, 19 predicted proteins | sample 1573281 | NCBI WGS metagenome assembly OGMW01 (sample SAMEA2581907, study PRJEB24529) | metagenome | biome: Human gut stool | place: China | collected 2011 | reverse complement strand
CCCATGTTTTCGTACGGTCAGCGCAGTAAATGCGCAGACCTACTGAACAGTTACCTTTTATCTTCTCTTTATTTGCTCTTACTTTTCTTCCGCAATCTGATATGCCTGGGTCACATTTTTCGTGATCGCTTCCGCTTTCCGGTCAGCCGCCACAACCACATGACTCAATGCAAGTAATGCCAAAACGTTCGGAATAACCATCAGCGCGTTGAAGAAATCTGCCAGAGCCCATACTAAATTTACCTTTAACATAGAACCAATGACAATACAAATCACTACGATGAAGGAATAAACCTTTGCCGCGCCCTCGCCGAACAGATATTTCGCATTCGTCAGACCAAAGAAATGCCATCCCAGAATCGTCGAAAATGCGAAGAACAGCAGGCAGATCGCAATAAAAATAGAACCAAAGTTTCCAAAGCTCTGCATGAATGCCGCCTGTGTCAGCGCTGTACCATCCTTGCCGGAGCTCATCGCATCCGTTGTCAGGACTGCAAATACGGTCAGATTTAAAATAACAAATGTATCAATAAAGACACTGATCATCGCACAAAGCCCCTGATGATGCGGGCTTTCTGCTTTCGCACGTGCGTGAGCATGCGGTGTGGAACCCATACCTGCCTCATTGGAGAAAAGTCCTCTCGCTACACCAAAACGGATTGCTTCGCGGACGGTGATACCAGCACCAGCACCCATTACCGCTTTCGGATCAAACGCGCCCTTGATGATCATCATAAATGCTGTCGGCACGTGATTGATATGAAGACCAATCAGAATCAGGCTTCCTACAATGTAAACGCCTGCCATAACTGGCACAACCTTCTCTACCACAGCTGCCAGACGTTTGGTTCCACCAATGAAAATGAATCCTGCCAGTACTGCCAGCACAAGACCGATCGTGATCGGCGGAATATTGATTCCATATACCTGAAATACCTCTGTAAACGCAGCACCGATCGAGTTGGACTGTACCATATTGCCCATAAACCCAAGTGCTAAAACAATAAAGATAGCAAACAGAGTGGATAATACCTTTCCAAAATTACCTTTAAATGCCGCCTTGATGTAGTAGACAGGTCCGCCTGTCACCTCACCATTTACCTCTGTTTTGTAGGTCTGTGCCAGAACCGCCTCGGAGTAGATGGTCGCCATTCCGAAGAACGCGCTCAGCCACATCCAGAAGATTGCACCCGGACCGCCGCCAAACAGCGCTGTCGCCGCACCTGCCAGGTTACCAGTACCAACCTGTGCTGCGATCGCCGTCATGATCGACTGAAACGGGCTCATTTCCCCTTTTTCATGTTTTTCTCCGTTCAGGCTGAAATGTCCAAACACATGCTTGCAGCCCTCGCCAAATTTTCTTACCTGGATGAATTTGAGACGAATCGTGTAATAGATGCCCGTTCCACACAGCAGAATCAGCAGAAGAAAACTCCACAGAAAATCATTGCCTTTGTTTACCAGTGTCAAAATCGTGTCCATTTTTTATCCTCCTCTATGTTTTCGTTACGATTCCGGCTCTTTTGTAAATCCGGGATCGAGTAATAAAATAAGAGCTGATACAAATCAGCTCTCCAAAGAGTAGAACATATGCATACAATAGAACTCATCCTCTGGTTCCATTGTGATTGGTTGTATGCCCTGTCCTTTTGCCTGAGAGATCAACGAATACCATGGACGTGCATCCGTCTTACACCTTCGGCGCTCCTTCTTGGAGACTCTCCAGAGTGTCCCTGCCTGACTGACCTTCGATCACTCGTCAGGACGGTTCAGTAAACAGGAACGAACTTATGTGAGGTATGCTATCACATTTCTTCTGCTTTTTCAACTGATTTTTATAAATTATACGAAAATCCTCAAAATATTACGGTTCGCGACACGTTTTCCCCCTTTTCATTAAACTGCTCATACTTTTCCCCAATCAAAAGAGAATCCATCTGCGGGTATGCACCATCTTTTAAAATATACGATGGAATTTCCCCTTCTGGCTGCCATCCCGGCTTTTTTCCTCCCCATTCTTCCCGGTTTTGAGCTGCCTCTGCCTCCGTCACTTTCCTCCATGCCGATTCTGCTGCCTGACCACGCTTTCCCTGCTTTGTCAGAGGAATCACTTTAAAATGATATACGCCCGCAGTCTGCATCAACGGTATAAAATCGTACTGTTCAGCACTCGTCCGATGCGGATGTCCGACACGCTTCGCATCCCGGTAAAGCATCACCAAATATGCCGAAGCCCCCGGCGCTTTCTTCCACCTGCCAATTCCTCTTTCCGCCCAGACTGCTGCATCCACCGTCCCTATTATCTCTCCGGCATCCTGTAATTCGATCGTCAAAAGCAACGTAGTGCCATTATCCTTCCGAACTGCCTTGCTGCATACCGCGCCAAGCCCTGAAAACTGGATGTCCTCCTGGCGAAGGACGGAAAAAGAATCATCTGCGTCGGATTCCAGTTCTATTTCGTATAGAATTTCCGGAGCAGGTTCTTCTGCATGGATTTCTTCTATCTTTCGTTCTTCTAAAGAAACTTCTTTGGTACCTATATTTTCAGAGTCGGCTTGTATGCTCCCTTTATATTGTTCATTTTCTTTTTTTCCCACCTCTGCCCCATCCATCGCCGGTCCGCTTGCCGGATCACCGGAAATTCGTTCCACACCAGTGACGCTATATGCCCTGTCCCGGCTTTCCGCCTCCAAAACAGGCATTCCCATTTCATCCAGCTCTTCTGCTGCCAGCCGAATCCTGACCCGATCGATGGATGCCGCGGCAGCGGGAAAACATCCCGCAGCCGCCTGGCTCAGTACGGCTGCTCCGAAGAGCAGCCCTTTCGCCATCTGATTCATAAAATTCCTCCTCTCCCACTTTATGTACTCTCGAAATCTTTCTGTGCTTGATTTTGTGAAATGTTTTTTGTTAGCCGCAAAAGCAAGTGCAGAAAAGACTCCGAGAGTACATCTTTCTTCTGTTCATTTTTCTCTTATTTTTTTACTCCTCCTTGCCCTTATCATTCCTCTCCATATTCTTTTTTATATTTTCCTCCTTTCTTAGCCGCTCTACGAGCGCCAGTCCAGCCCCAGCGCTCATACATATCAGTCCAATCACCAGTTTCCACTTCCAAATCAGTGAAATCACTTCATTCAGACGCTCTTTTTCGTCCTCAACCTGATAAGCACCTTCTACTTCCCAGGTGGCTGATTCTCCATATCCCATCTTCGGAAGCGGCTTCATCTGTCTGCCGTCGAGAACAATTTTCCCATCTCCACAGATCGACTCTGGCACATGAACTGTTAAATAGCCCTCTTTCAGATCTTCTATCACTTTCTTTGGATGTTCCGGCTGACCGTGTCCCGGTCGCCCCGGATTCTCCGGCTTCAAGCAGTCATACATCCGCACAACCGTCACCGTTTCGCCCTCTGAAACCGTAAATGAAACTGGTTCGGCTTTTTCGTAGCCCTCCGGCGCTTCCAGCTCTTCCAGAATATAGCGGCAGCCCTCCTTTAAAATGCCCTGTATGCATTTCTCCTTTTCTTCAGAAATCCATTCCAATATTACCTTTCCAGTCTCATCAGAAATCCTCAGGCGGGCACCTTTTACAAATTCGCTATCTCCTTTCTGCTCCCTCCATTTCCGCTTCTCAACCTGCACTTTTGTCGGTCTGTCATACATCTTCACCTGATCGACTCGACCGTCCAGTGATACCGTAAATGTCACTTTTTCTGCTTTCCAGTACCCATCCGGCGCTATTTTTTCTACCAGCACATAGTTTTTTCCAGCGTTTAACTTTCCTTTTATCACATGGGCGCCCCGATCAGATACCCACGAATCAACCAAGGTTCCGCCTTCCTTCTCCTCCCAGAGTTCCATCCGCGCCCCCGGCAGTTCCTTTTCTCCCGTCACACTGTATTTTGTGATTTCCACGTGCGTCGGCTTATCCTGCATGGAAATCCGCTCGACCGTTCCATCCTCGGAAACAGTAAACGGAATCTCTTCCGCATACGCAAATCCATCCGGCGCTCCCGTCTCGCGCATTATATAACTCTTTCCCGGTGTCAACGTTCCAATTATCTCATGAGGATGATCCGCAGAAATCCATGATTCGATTACATTTCCAGACTGATCCAGAATCTCTATCTGAGCACCCGGAAGCTCCGTTCCGCCCAGATCTGTCTTTGAAAAGACCAGCTTTGTCGGGGAATCTATCATTCCAATTCCATCTATCTGTGCATCGTCCCACAGAGAAAAAATCATCTGATTCGACTCCACCTCTTCCGCTTTTCCACCGTCCAGTTCCAGCAGTTCAACCAGGCGGTATCTATTCCCACGTTTGAGCACTTCGCGCACCGACCGATCATTCTGATGAAATTCCCAGAGCGCTGTATTTCCATGCCGGGAGGTCCGTCCCGTGCTTCCTGTACTCTTCCACTCGATCGGCAGTCCATCCGGAGTCTGTGCCGGAACTTGTGCCCGAACCTCATAGTTGGCTCCCCACGGCATTCCTGTCAAAACAACCGATTCGCCACAAGAAAGCGTCAGGCTTCCTCCACTTCGCAGCGTTCCCGATTTAGAACCTGTGTACGAAATCAAGCCTGGAAGCTCTTTTCCCTCCGCATTCTTTAAGTATAACGTATATGTTATATCTACCTGCCTTAACAACGCCGCGGCAGTTCCTGTCACCCGCCCAGCGATAGCAATTGCGCCCGGAGATAGAATTGGATGGAAGGATTCATAGCTTTTGCCCGTTTTTCCCCATATCGTTGCCGTTACCGTCATACCAGAATGATTTTCCTGTCCGTTTTCATTTATATGCTCTCCAACCAGAACAGCCACCCGCAAAATGCCTCCTGATCCGGCTGCCACATTCTCTATATTCCAATACCAGGATTCACCTATTTGTTCCGCTCCGCCCATCGAAGCCGCTGTCATTAGTTCACACCCAGCTGGAATCTCCAGTCCAATCTTCATATTTTCTTTTTTATCTGACTGGTTCCGATATGTAATTTCATATACAATTACACTTCCCGGCAGCACCGCTGCTCCATCTTTTCCAATCGGGGAAACGGCGCGGATGCCACAAGGGTCGCTGTATTCCGGATTTCGTATTTCATGGATATATCCCAGGCCATCTCTGTTTTCCGGGATCCAGCTTTCCACTTCCCCGCCATCTGTCTCTTTTTGATGATATTCTTCCAGACGATACCTCGTTCCTTTTAATGTTCGAAGCGTCAGCGGATAATGTCCGTTCTCATCCCAATTCAGACGGAATGTATTTTTTCCTATCGTCCGGCGGCTGCCGTCACTGAACTCAATGATCTCCCGCAGTTCGAAACGATGTCCTTCCGCCACCCCCTCTTTTTCACATTTTTCTCGTTCCAGATAAGGCGCAGAAGCTTTCATCAGTGAAGAAAGTACAAATTCTTCCCCACTGTCCAAATCCCACAGTGTTCTCACCAGACGAAGTGCTTTTCTTCCCTGCACCCGCAGAGACGTTATGCTGTCAAATAAACCGTCTGCTGTCTCTGTCTCCAGCGCATTTGCACCATCTCTGGCTGCATTAATCCCCCTGCCTGTATCTGACACCGTGAAAATCATCGGTTTCTGCACAGTGTATCCATCCGGCGCTTCCAGTTCTTTCAGAAGATACGTGTGCCCGGCAATCAGCTTTCCTTCTATCACGTGTGTTTTCCCATCGCAGATCCAGGTTTCCAATGCCTCACCCGCTTCAGTGTACACACCATCCAAAAATCCGGCTTCATACACTGCCAGCTTTGCTCCTGATACAAAGAGACCCGTATCGAAATCCAGCTTGGAAATTTTGATTTTCGTTGTTTCATTCGGCACCGTCAGATCATACGTTAGCACCTCGCATTCCTTCTGATCTTCTATCAGCACCTCGTACACGAGCGGAATAAGTTGATATCCATCCGGCGGCATCGTCTCACGGACTTCGTAATGGTACGGAATCCAGCCTCCATTCTCCCCTATCGTTCCGATTGGCAGAAACGGACTTTCCGCCTGACCGCTCTCGTCTGTCTCCATCTGAACCCTTTCTCCCGTCTCTCTGTTTTTCACTTCAAACACCGCACCTGCCAGTTTTTCCTCTGGCTTTCTCTCATCCACCTTTTCAACCCGAACTTGCCCCTGTTTCAGCGTATTAACCGCTTCGATTGTCTCCTCCGAAGCAGCAGCCACAATAAATTTCCTAGGTTCCATGGGCCGATAACCTGCCGGTGCCGAAAATTCCACCAAATAATAAGCTCCATAGGCAATCGGAGAAATCCGATGCGGCTTCCAGTCCCCTGCCTTCCAGCCTGCCGGAATCTCCTGTTTTTCTGCTTCTTCCTCTGTAAACTTTCCATCCGATCCAGAAATCCAACGTTCCACTAAATATTCTTTTTCCTGCACCAGACTTCCATCCTGTGCCGCCCGGAAAACAGCAAGCTCTGCGCCTGCCAGATAAATTGCCTCTTCGGATATCTCCCCTGATCTTCCCAGCTTGGAAATATAGACAGACTTTGCCCTGTTTTCCAGCCCGTAAAGCTGAATTTCAGCAGTTTCTTCGACAATTACCGGCTTAGGTGCTGCTTTCTGATAGCCGCTTGGTGTTTTCGTCTCCACAAGAACGTAATAGCCTTTCTTTCTGTTCGAAGCCAAATCATTTTTCGTCGGATTCAGCGGTAAATAATCAATTCGGTGAATCCCATCGGAGGTATCATAACTGACCAGAGTTCCCTCCGCCTGGTAATTCCATCGGAAATCATAGCTGTAGCCTGCTTTTCCATCTAGCTGCAAATTTTTCGTCACCTGAACAAGCACCTGTGAACCATTTCCCAGATTCCAGAGCTGACGCACTGATTCGCCCTGTTCTGTCGCCGTTTCTTCCTGTTTTTCAGCGGTATATCCACACCATGTAACCGTGTTAAACCTTGTATGATATTCTGCATACAGCTTCTGATAGCGGGCTGCAAAGCTGTCGCTTCCTTGGCTGTAGGCTTTCGCATCTTCGGTCTTCCAGCTCGTCACCCGTTTTTCCCGGTCATAGCGCGGTGTTCCATCCGCTTCCATGACAATTCCATTTTCATCTGTCACTGCCTCGTACAGGGTCAGCTCCGCCGCATATGCATTCGGCAGACATTCTTTTTTTCCATCCTTCTCCTCATATTTGAAAAAGGCAGTTTTTATATGATCTTCCTGCATCGTGATGAGCTGCAGCTTAGAAGTTTCCCGGATTTCCACCTCCATTTGATTTGTCAGATATCCCGGAGGCGTCTCTATCTCCCCGAGAATATAATCGCCTGCCGGAATCCCCTCCCATGCCATTGGCGTCTTTCCGACGGTCCATTTGGCAGTCACTGTCTTTTTCTGGTTTCTCTCATCTAGTACCGTCCAGTTCGCCGGAAGTTCCCCTTTCTTTTCCAGATAATACCCGGACGGATGTGCTTCCAAATCATCACTCGCAATTCTTTTTGCTGGATAGAGCGCTAACACGGCTCCTTCCACACTTGAAAACGTATAACCTCCTTTTCCTTCCTCCCAGGTCTTAGAATCCGATTCGTTCAAAATGCGATCATAGTCCCGGACTGGCTGCTGATATTGTTCTGGCGCGTCGATCTTTTCAATCTGCACCGTGATCGGGCGGTTAGTAAGGCGCAGCTCCTGTACTTCACAGGTTTCCTCTACCGTAAGACCTGCCGGCATCCGTTTCGCATAGCCGGATGGAGCACGCGTCTCCTCTAAAATATACGTTCCCACCGGGACGCGTTTTAAAACGTCCACCTGCCCATCTCTGATCCGTGTATGGAACGGATCGTTTGGCATTTCATCCCCGGTTATCCAGCTGTTTTCCATCAGATACGCCTCACCCTGACGATGGTACAGTGGTCGGTCATCTTCCCGTTTTTCCGGATCATTTCCAATATCATAGAGCGCTGCTTTCAACTGCAGATCCCATGCATTGGCATTGTAAGCTCTGAGAAGATCGCTGTATCGGTAACGCACATAATCTCCATCCCGATCATAAACGGGATATCCTTTGATATAGGTCTGATCGGAACGCTGGTAATAAATCGGCAGCCCATTTTCATTCAAAACCGGATTGACATGGGGCTGCAGCAGACCTCCGTCATATGTCCCGATCGTGTATTCCTGTTCCGTATCAGCATACATCGTTGCCACGCGGCCAGTCTTTATCTTATCCCTGGCAATCACATTTTCATAGCGATCTTTCGATACCCGGACCACCCACACCAATGTTTTGCCGGTTTTCTCCTCCGTCACATATGCCATTCCCGTGTACGGTTCTACCTCGCTGTCCCGGCTTCCGTCTGATGCCAGATGATAGAATTTTGTCCCGGACGGAACATATTCAAACCGCCTTTCTTTCCGACTGTACGCCAGTTTTTCATAGCTGGGGCTTACAATTTCCAGAAATGGAACACCGTCTTTCATCGCATAGATCGGTTCGCCGTCTTTTGGACGCACCAGTTCGCCCTTTTCGTTATAGGCATACCGCACGCCCCGGAGTGTCGTAAATACCTCCAGAGCCCCGAGATCGTAATATAAAATGTCTGTATCTTCGCGTTCAACCCGCTTGAGAATCCATCTGCCTTTTCCCTGGTCGTTGAACCGGTCATCCTGCGTATATCGTGTATAATTGTTATTTTCTCCTTCGCTATCTTCCCCCTCTTGATCTTTATCCCTCACATACAGAAGCCGGTTTCCCGCATAACCTTTCTGCACATACATCCGGATCACATTTCCAAACGAATCGCGCACCACATTGACACCGGCATACGCCCGATCCTCACTGTCCCCGTTCTTCTTTACCTCGATCGCATCATACAGGCACATCGATGCACCTGGAAGATAGCGGTTGAGTGCGTGCGCCGTATCTGGAACCCGATGCCAGATCGCCTTTCCAGTAAAAACCTGATCCTCATAAATCAGGTCAATCCACTCCCCGGCTTCCTGTTTTGCCCTCAGACTATCCAGCCAGCCCTTTGACCACCCATATCCAAGGAACGTTCCCGACGCATTGTACGCCAGTTCCAGATTTTCAAGACCATAACGGTTCGAAAGCTCGGTCAAAGTTCCCTCTCGCCGATCGCTCAACTCAAACAAAATCTCCTTTTCCTCCTGTTTTACTTTCGCGATTTCCAGCCGGATCGGCGTATTTCCTACATAAATCCGCGCCACATCCCCCCGGTCCTGCGTCTTATTGCCATTCGGCTTCGTTCCATCCGGATTCTGGACTGCTTCTCCGTTGCTGCTTATCCGGGTTACCATTTCTCTATACACGGCAGCTGCCACCCGCTGACCGCGCTCTCCGTCCCGATAATACGTCACTTCATCCGAATACACTTCCACCGCTATCGGTTTCGTTCTCACGTATCCTTCCGGTACAGATAATTCACACAACACATAGGCTCCTGCTCCCAGCGGCTGCGGCGTGATCAGATATCCTGTATTCTGGTTGGACGGCAGAGTTTCCCCCGAACCACCAAAATCCTGCAGCGTCGAATAAACCCGGAATGTGCCCGTCCGCGTCCCAAAGGCATCCTGCATCACCACCTGATCGGTTTCACTGCAAATCGGAGTTCCTGCCGGGATTATGCCTGTATATTTTCCTGTATAAGGTGCTTTCCAGGGGTATTTTGACGGAATTAGCGTTTTCAAATCAACCGGCGCGATTTTCTTTGCCCCCATTGCCTCCAAAAATTCCCGGCTGGCTGTCACCTGTGTATCTTTTTCATAAAACTGCACCTCCCCCTCGCTGTACTTCGACGTGTCCCGGCTGGCGGCATAAATAGCGAACACCGCATCATCATGCAGAATATTCTCTCCCGTCTCCGAATCTAGTTTTTCAATCCGAAGCTTTGCAGCATAAAACGTATTCCGGTATTTTCCATCCGCGTAGCCGGTAAATCCCAACGCATCATAGGCAGACTCCGCCGCCGGTTCTGTCACACTGTAAGGCACCAATCCCTGAAAATACCGCCCGTCAAACCCGGTCAGCGCCCCGGTGATTGTCCTGACATGATCTTTCAGATAAAATCCCGCCGGATTGTTATCATCCGTCTTCTCTCCATACGGATATTCCACTGAATCTGCCCACCCTGCCTGCTCTGAGACCGAACCATAGCGGTAATAGCTTTCTACCTTCTCGTTGCTCCGGTACCGGCTGTTTGCATTTTCAGACCGATAAATGTCCTTGTACGGCGCCATTTCCCTCTGAGCGGGCGAAAATCCGCTGTAGTCATAGCTTCCGCCTGGATAGGAGATCGTTCCCTGCCGTTTATCCGCATCCAGACCATACTTATAAATCTCATAATTTCCATCCTGTCCATGTGCGCGGATCACATATTTCCTCAAATCCGCCTGATTTGTATCTCCCCACTCTTCATTCATCCGGATCTGATAGTTCGCCGCCAGCGTTTCCGGCAATGCCGAGGCGTCATATTGATAATCCGCTGACTTTTTTTCCGGAGATACGAGGTTTCCACCTGCCTCATAAACCGACGGGACTTCTATTTCTTTCGGCTGGTCGATCCGATAATGCTGGTTTTTGAAATCTTCCAGTGCTCCAGAATACGGCTGCTGCTCGACTGCCACATAGGTTCCGTAAGGAAGGTATTTCGAAACGCCGTAATAATAACTTTCCTCGGATTTTTTTAAGTTTTCCGCTGACAACGTTGTTTTGTCCCGATCGGAACCTCCATTTTCCGCGCTGTCCCACTCAATCGCGTATAAATCGTCCAAATCATAGGAGAAAAACGGCTTCAAATATTCCTCTGCTTTTAAAATTGCCTGATATAATGCTTCATCATAGATATAATCCGGATAGCTTTCCTGTTCTCCCGATGCTTGAATGTTCTGCTTCTTTACCTCATTCTTCAAATACCAGTCAATCGCAAACTGACGGACAGCATCCGACCGTTTTGCATTTTCTATGGCTGCTTCTGACATACGGCTCTGATTCTGTATCGCCGCATTGTTATGATGCACCGGATCTTTTGTTTCTCCGCCGCTGCTTCCAAAAATACCCGTACGGATCCACGCAAACGGCTTAAAGGATGTATCTGCTGCATCTGCCCGCTGCCATTTATCCCGGTTCGCCACCGCCATCGCATCGAAAAATTTCTCATACTGATAGCCTGGAACTTCCCGTACCGCTCCCGCTCCATCTTCCTTGATCCGCATGACTGTCTCAAGAAGTCTTGTATACCCCTGATTGACCTCTTTCGAATCCGCGATCTGCCCGTCTTTTCCATATTCGTACAGACGATCATTTGCCGTCACTGCGCTGTCCCAGACATTGTTATTGACGGAACCAGCCGTCTGGGAATCTTTTTTATGAGTTACCTGCGTGAAAATTTTCTGAACCGGAGCAAAGGATTCTATAAGCAGCGGAAAATTCTTTTTTACCTCCGGCAACGAGACAACTTCTCCATCCCGATTCATCCACACGATTTCGCCATCCGTATTCCGGTACAGACGTTCCAGATTGGATTTCAAATAGAGCTTAAAACGGAAATTTGGCAGTGCCGAAGCGACATTTTCCTTCCCTCCCTCTTTTTCCGTAAACAGATCGGTATGTCCACTTTCCGCATAAGTGTTATGTGCATAGGTGTTCTCCGGTGTCGTCGCTATATCTTTGATGATTTTTATCTTTTGGCGGATCACACGCTCCAGTACACCCAGCGGTTCTTTTCTTGTCCCGGCATCCTGATAGGTGGTCTCCTGCCCAGGGTATGCCAGTGCCACCGGGACCACATAAGAATCATCCCCTATCAAGCCGGAACGTCCAGAATCGATATATGCCTTTGCCCGCGCCTGTTTTACCCACGTGTAATAGCTGGAACTGTTCATCTGGTGGCCGGCAAAGAAACCATTTCCCAGCATTGCGGCTTCTTCCTCGTTCAGTGTAACCTTCTTCTCTTTCAATACCGCCTTAAATCCCAGCTCTTCCAGCACACCTGCATTTGTTTTTTTTACACCAAAACTATCGGTAAAATTCGCGTTGATCTGCAGTATGTATTTTCCGTCTGCATTCCGGTCTGCTGCCTGATGAACCCATTTTGTCTCCGTCACCTCCCGCTGCTGTGTTTCTGTCTTTTCCTGGTAAATAAATACCCGGATCGGCTGCCCATCCGCATCGTACGGAATTTCCCCGGTTTTGTAATAGACATTTACCTCATTTTCCTTCGGAACAATCGTACCATCTCCCTCAATCACAGCATCGGTCTGCAAAAGTGCCGACGCCATCACCTGATTTCCAGCAGTTGTTTCCCTGTAATCGGTATACGTTCCAAATGCGTCCCGCTCGCGATTATTTGAATATGGTATATACACATAACGCGGACACATTTCCATATTCTCCGGCAGCCACTCTGCCCGGTGAAAAATCAAGCTGTCTTTCTCCGGATCACTTCCCAGTACCATAAAATTTTCCGGTATTCCTAAAATTCCTGCATATACCGTAAATTCAAACGAATCCGAATACTCATGCACCGCGTCCAGACCGCCATAGCTGATATATGGATGGGTCTGATAAAAATCCAGAATGGAAGTGATCGCGTCTCCCACTGTCATTGAGATTCCATCTTTTGTTTTCGGCACCGCAATCGTCTGAACCGGAGAACCATACACTGTTTTTTCTGCCTTTTCTCCCGGCGTCACACCGCTGACGCCGTACACGTCCCGCTCTCCTTCCCGGACGCCCCGGTCAAATACGCCGGTATAGATACTGGAATATGCATTTTCTCCTGCTCCCGGTGTCCTCGGCGTTGTTTTCGTATGTCTGCGGAGTACCCGCTCAGCTTTCCCTTTCAGATAACAAAAGTCATCCACATCAAATGTCTTTGCCAGCTTGTCCGCATTTTCTTCCTCTGTCATTCCCGTTTCTGCCTGCAAAAGAACTGCTTCCACTGTCTCCGGCACAAGTTCCTGCACCCGGACCTGGCGCATCCACCCCGCCGCATACTCAATCGGAACCTTTTTATTCATCGGCGTGCCATCCGCATTGTACTTTGGATACTGATAGTCGTTCTCTGCCACTGCCAGTTCCCCGGTATAAACTTTTTCATACTCACCTGTCCCAGCTTCCACCGAAACCGTTCCTCTTCCCTCGTCTTTTCGATAAAAGCTCACGCCCTCCGGCAGCCCTGACACCACAATCTCATAAACTCCCTCTTTCGTGTCCTTTGACTCTGCCGAAAAGAAAATTTCATTCGTATCAGCTCCGCCATCGCCTGCCTGCTCTTCCCCATACATCTGCATGGAAATATGGGCATATCCTTCTCCCGGTTCCAGGACCGCCGCCTCCAGATCCTGTCCTAGGTTTGTAACTGCGTGAAGTTTATTTCCAACCGAAAGTTCAAAGCCCTCGGATCGGCTTAATTCCTTGACATAATATTCCCCCATCAGAAGTGGGCGTCCAATCCAGGCATTCCCATTCTTTGACGTATTGTTATAATAAATCCGCTCCCAGGCTTTATCTGCCGTATAATCATCGATCGCCGCATCTTGTGTATACAGATTTCCCGGCGCTTTCTTTCGCCATCCATCTGCTGCATCCGCAATCGACCCTTTCGAATAATCATAGGTTCGCCCCGGCGCCTCTGTACATGCCAGAAACGAGGCATCCCCATTTTTGTCTGTCGTCGCCACCGCCACCAGATGATTGGCCCGGTAAACTACCCCTGTTTTCCCGTCCGGATGCAGCAGATCTTCTGCTGCAAACAAGCCATACACTGCACCTTCCAGCGTTGCATCCCCCTGTGAGTCCCCAAGCGCATTGTAAGACTCATTTTCGCCCTTTTTCAGATCCAGATCCTTTTTATTGATATGTACCTCGCCCTCTGTCCGGTGATCGTAGATCATCCAGGCATCTTTCTCGCCGTCTGCCCCATTGCAATGGCTGAAATTGCCAGCACTTCCCGGCTCTATCGCTGAACCCACACTCGCGGAAACAAGCGCCGCTTCATAGGCAGGGAAAAATAGTGACTCTGCTGCCGCCCCCGCCAGTGTTTCCATTCTTTGTGACAACTGCGGATTTTGATACAACGAAGAAGGTGAATGCCAGCTTGTATAAAAACCTGCCTCGGTTGTCAATAAATCTGAGCCGGTTGCTATATATCGCCGAATACTTTCACGTTCCGCTTTTTCTGCTTCTTCTAAATCATCATCCGCTTCATCAATAAACACAAAACCTTTCTGGACGCGATTTACCAGATGGTCCGAAATAGATACTTTCAGCTCCGAGGCAGTTGCTTCCTTCTTCTCCTGTGTCAATTTTCTGCCTTTTTCATTTATGTCCTGTTCGTTTTCACTTGTCTTACTCCTATTTCTCCCCGCTTTGCTTCCTGTATCTTGCGGTTTTTCTCCTATCTCCGCCTCCGACGGTGTCGCTTTCCCCAGAAGGGCTGCATCCAATGCCGTAAACAGAACCACCCTCTGCGGCAAAACACGCATTTTTAACGGCCCTGGAAATACAGGACTCTCCCCCAGAAAAGCCGCTAAATTTTCCCGGATCGTCCAGCCCGACGCACTTCGACGATCCCAGCCATTTTTTCCAGAAATTCCTGTCTTCCCCGCACTTTCTCCATTCTGATTTTCGGAAGCCACTCCGATGCCCTGACTCTTTCTCACACTCTTCGTTCCCAGCACCACATCACGCGAATATCCGCCTCCAAAGGCTGCATTTGCCCCATGCTCAGATGCATCGGTTGTGATAATCTCAATTGGCAGGTCATCTGCATGTTCATCATGCAGAATATATCCATCCCGCGCTTTAAATTCTTTCCAGGTATAACTGTACTTCATGGAAATGAACTTCTCATACGTCTGCCCACAGTCCTCCTGGCAGCCAGACTTTGCATACGAAGTTTCCCCGTCTGCCCCTGTCATCGGTCCCGCATCGGGTGTTTCTCCCTCGGAGCCGCCGTCTGACGCGATACCTTCTATCTCCCCTGCATCGACCTCCTCCATTATCCAGTGGAAATGGACGCCCTCAAAGTCTCCGCCCGCCTTTCTTTCACATTCCTCTTCGCACAAAAGCCAGCTATTTGCCAGGCGGATATTTTCTGCCTGCGCCGCCTCAATCTCATCCTCATTGATGACTTCTCCCTCTTCATCCTCCTCTTCCTCTGGAACAGGTACAAAGACCGGTGCCGGATGACCGTCACAGAACGTCTTATCATAGTGATAACCGTGTTCCACCGTCTGGGAGGCGTAGCCATCGCCATCTGTTACCGCCGAACCCACTTGTCTGAAACCATCCCAGAGAACCGGCTCATCCTGATAATGACTGGCATATGGTTCTCCGCCCTCATACAATTCGGCAGCTCCGTCCCGCTCAGTATTTACCCTGTTCTTATCGTCAAAGCGCTCAAAGAAGCCAAACCGCGCCCCTTCCAGCGCTTTCCCTGTCTCATGATCGTATTTATACATCTGTAGATTATAGGTGGAAGTAAAATCCTCTTCATGCCTAAATACCTCAAACTGAATGCCTCCCTGCTCCGGTACCGGGGTTGGATCGCCCGCCAATGCAGCAAAATAATTGACCGGAACCATTCCGAGCTCCATCCATGCCATCCGCTGATGAATCCACGGATCACTTTTGGCAGGCGTTCCGCCTCCGTGTGTCCCCGAACAGGTCACACACTCCCAGATTTGAAGCGACTGGTCAATCGCCTCCTCCGCCGAAGCATATCCCCCGCCGCCCGAAGCGTATGGGGTTCCTTCCACCCGGAAACGAATCAGGGCTTTCGACGGTTTTGGATTTGGATTTTTAAATACAATCTGCGAGTCGGTTTTTGTATACGTCCATCCATCGGTCGGAACCGGACTGAATGAAACACCGTCATTGTTTGAAAATTCAAGCGGTACAGAACGGATAAAATCCCAATCCGAGCCATCCGGCGCAAACGACAGCGTCAGAGTCGCCGCATCTACCTGTTTTGCCGTTCCCAGCGAGGTGCTGGAAGCTATCACATTTGGAATCTTTCCGCCGCCGACACCGGTATTTTCCTTTCCGCTGCCTCCGCCAGACAGCATTCCTCCCATTTGCATGTACGCCTCACTATTTGACGCAGCTGCCTCCAGCCACGGATATTTTGCCCGCACAGCTGGAACATAGAGGATTGTTTTCAGATCTTCCTCGGACACCATCTTGATAATTTCCGGTTTTCCCTGTGCTTTTACTGCCACATTGATCGCCCGGATAAATGTATTTGCCTTTTCATCCCCCAGCGCGGCTTTGAGCGAGAGCATCGCCCAAAATACATATTTCTGTTCCTGACTGCTCAGCGGAACGGATGCCTGGGAGGGACGGTGTGCTTCATAGAGATCCCCTTTTTCTGCAATTCCCCAGATCGCATAACCGCCCTTATCGATACAATAAAGCTTGTGTCCCAGCAGCGTATCGCCATGGGCTGTCGTCAGTGTTGTCTGCTGACCACTCGCAGGTGCCGCTTTCGCCGGAAAAACCGGGAATCCTGACAAAAAAGCCATTCCTCCCAATATAATTGCCAGTACAAACGCCATCCCCCGTTTCACATTCTCTCTGTACCGATACTCCCCCATAAACTTCCTCCTCGTTTTTACTGCCCCGCGCCCCTTAACACCGGCAGTCCCTCGTTTTCTTTATTTTTCAGTTCCCCAAACTGATTTCAGCAGCGAGATAATCCCCTTTTCATACTCCTGTCTTGATATTTCCTGTCGTCCCCACTGTTCTTCTATCTGCTCCATCGGTGCCTGTATTTTCTCCCAGGCAGCCTCGGAAATCCTCCCTTCTCCCCGCATACTCAAGGTCAGCGCCAGCACATTGGCAAGACTGTCTGGATCCGCTTCATACTCCTTTCTTCTCTGCTCCCGCTCCTTATTCTCATAGCGGTAAAACTCCGTCTCAAAGTCAACCGGGTACGTTTTCGCATTTGAAAATAGCGGCAGACTGGAGGTCGGATCCGTCGCATACCACTGTGTGCCGATCCGCACCAGGCACGCATCATGGAGATATTCCGGCGTGTAGGTCACACACTCCAGCCCTACGATCCGGCATAGGAACTGAAATTCTTCCGCGAAATCCCGGCAGACGCCAACGCCTCCTTCCAAAACCGGGAAATCCTTTGCTTCTTCCGGTGAACCGTAATGATTCTGGTTAAAGCCTCCCTCTCCGTTTGCAATCCGGTTATGCACATACAGAAGACGCGTTTTTTCATCCGAATGAAGCCAGTCAAAGCTATTGACAAATTTCTGCAGTTCCTCGAGCGAAGCCCAGCTATAATTTGCTTTCGGTTCCCCTTTCGTATTCCACCCTGGATTTGCTTCCCCCGGATAACGGACTGCCTCTTTCAGGTAATATTCCGGATCGGTGATCTCTGGGTGCTGCTCTGAAAAAATACTTCCATTTCCATAAAAACTCATCTCTCCATTCTGCCACTCCCATATCAGGCTTTCTGTGTCCTTCCATTCACCGCCATGCGTCCCCTGATTGCCCGCATAAGCGCTGAAACCTCCGGCTGCGATCATGGCTGCTGCCAGTACGGCTGTACATCCCGATTTATTGGTTGTTTTCTTATCCTGTTTCATTTTTTATACCCCCATTTTTCATTCTTTTTGTCTCATTCCACTTCATTTTTATGGAAAAAATCCCTCCTTTTTCCTGTTTACCTCTGTTTTCTTCTTTCCTCCTCTCTCAGCTTCTCGTCTGTACTATTCCGTCCAGCACCCAGGCACCATCCGCATTGACTAAATTTCCATCGGGCGTGTGCGTATTTCGATACAAACGTCCCCTCATTCCATCAGATTTTTCCTGAAAATAGTAACAATGAAACACTCCATCGCTTCCCGGCAGCCAGTTCCAGCCAGTCAGCATACGCCCCTGTGTTCCATCTATTTCCTTCCAGAGATAATATGTGTTTCCATCCACATCCGTATACCAGCCGTTCACCATCCTGCCATCTGCATCAAATCGGAACCAGTCAAACGTACTCTGCCCCTTTGCCGGATCGGCATATGGATTGTGGACAGCCGCCCATTCAGAAGCATAGCTTCTACCGCCCGCTTCAAACTGCCAGCTTCCATCTGCATTCTTCCGCCAGTTTCCAGCTACTACATATTCCGGTATGACTGCCGCATCCGCATTCTGCCCGGGGCCTGCCTGTCCTTCTGTCAGATTTCCAATACCCGCTCCTGTCAAATCACTGAACCCCGATGCCGGTCCGGTTGCATTCGCTGCACTGCTTCCTGCCGCTGCCCCCTTTCCAGAAGAAGAGCCTCCACCCAAGCCGCCGCCCGAATGAGAACCTCCGCCCGAATGGGAACCTCCGCTGTATGTCTGATCGACCGCCTCATACTGAATTGTGACTGCCGCCCGGTCCGTGAAGCCACCATCCTCGGTTTTCACGGTCACATATGCCGTATGGCTGCCTGATTTTAAGTATTGACGGTCAAGCTCCTGTATCCAGGAAGCCGTCGTATTGACCGTCACGGTTCCATCCGATGATACATACAGCGAATCATCACTTGCCTGATATGTCACTTTCTGGTTAAACGCCTGCGCCGGAAATACCGACGCTGCCAGCTTTTTCGCACCGGTTCCCGTCCATGCCTCCACCGGACGATAACCCGCCCCCGTCCGTGTGCGTTTGATCTCGTATTGCAGCGTTTTCGGTATAAGTCTGATGCCTTCCACACAAATCTTCGATTCGTCCACTGTCCGGAAATCCACCTGTACTCTGCACGATGCCGTCTGCCGGTTTCCAAGCATATCATCGCCGATCACTGTCACCTTCGTCGTGCGGCTGCCGGAAGCTGTCTGTATTTCATATGGTGTATTCACATGTCTGCCCTGATCTGCCGCGATCAGATCCCGGATCCATTTTGCATCCTTTTTCGCCTGCACACCGGCAGACTTGTCCTCGCCGTCCACCGAAATCAGTGCTGCGTCACCGACAGTCCACGATATATCTTTCCGGTCAAAATAATCGGGTGTAAAAGACGCACTCAAGACCTGCGGTGCCGTAACCCGGATCATTTCATCTGGATGTTTCCGATTTCCGTTTAATGTCCGCACCACCTCAAATTTCAACTGATCCTGATTTAGTGCCGCACCTTCATTGGCTACATAGGTCTGATCCTTGATCTGGAACGTAACCTCAATCCGCGCATTTCCCCGGCACGGCTTCCCATCAAAGCTCGCCGCCGGTTTCGTCTCTGCCGTCAGCACCGCTACGCCGCCGTTCTGATACCCTGCTCCGTATATGTCGCTTCCGATCGCATACTGGTATCCGCGGTCTGCCTGCTCTTTTTCCAGCTTCCGTACTATATCAGTGATAAACGAACTATTTAAATTTACCTGAACCGACGCGCTCTTTTTCGTATAACCATTTTCCTCATCGTCATTTGGAAGTAACGTAATCAAATCTGAATCATCGATACTCCAGCGCACCGATGCATCCGCCACATCATTATTCCGATCCACAATCGCCTGCACCGTCACCGGCTGCACCTGTATTCCCGCCTGCAGATTTCCATGGATGTACGTCGCAATTAATTTTCCATTTCCATCCATCACGCGTGTGACTTTCGTCGGATGTTTCCGGTTTCCGGTCCGCTCCTGCACCACCTGGAATTTCGTCACGCCCGGCGTCAGCCCGACCGAAACTGCCACCTTTTTATAAACCGCCGACACCTGCGTATTTTCCTCCGGCATCGTAAAACAATACTCGCCGCCGTTTACATAAGTAGTATCTTTCCGGCTCTTCCCACGCGTATACGTCGGAACTCCCTCCATCTGAAAGCGTGCTTTTTCCGCCTGCTTTGCCGAGGTGCTGACCGTCACCGTCTTTCCCGGTGCCACCGCACCGCGGTGTTTTTTATCGAGTGTCCGGTAATACGCGCCATTTCCCCGTGCTTCCAGCACTGCCACATCGTAATAATTCGTTCCATTGGAGACGGTATCGACCTGCGGAATCGTAATCAGATAACCACGGACCGGGCGTCCCGCATCATTTGGTGCAAAATGGTCAAGATCATACCCGACCGACTCCGCATCCATCTCCCCGCCCAGCTCTTCATCCACAATCGAGAGAATCCCCTGTTCCAGTTCTTCATAAAAATATCGCTCGTCCACATCCCGCGTGACACCGCCGGATACCAGCGTGAAGAAATTGTCCTTCGCGTGGGAATATCCGATGTGCGCCGCGTATGTATACTGGTTATCATCTGAAATGCCGCTTCCACAGACATTGTTTGCGATTTTCGCTTCCGTATCCGCAAACAGGTACGCGATGTCATCCCCATATTTAAAATAATTAGCTGGTGCGCGGTATCCGATGAAGGTTCCTCTGTGTCCGGCAACCCCGGTTCCCGACTGACCGATCATTCCCTCAAACCGCCCCACTTTCAAGTCTCCGCTGATTCGTTCTCCAACGAGTCCTCCGACATTCTGGCTGCCAGAACCGCCGATCGTGCCATTTACATAGGTATTGTAGAGAGCCGCCCCATTCTGAAGCCCCACAATTCCGCCGACAGTCGCATCCGTTCCCTGAATCCGCGAGGTACTGTTATCCCCGGTGCGGACCTGGCAGTCAATGATACGAGAATCATCCGCCGCTTCCCCGGCGATTCCGCCCGCAAGCGCCTGCGCTCCGGCTGCACGTCCCGTCGTTCGGACGGTTACCTGTGCCATTCCGTTTTCCACCGTGCTGCCTTCCATGTGCCCGATCATTCCACCGACCGCTCCGGTTCCTTCCACATCGCCTTTTACCTGACAATTAAAAATCTTGGAATTCTTCGCATTTCCTGCCAAAATTCCCACCTGACGCACTCCCTTGACCGGCTTTCCTGGTTCCAGAGTCAGATTTCGGATCTCCGCCCCATCCAGCGCACCAAAAAATCCAACATTCGGCAAACTGCCTCCTGCAAACCGGAAATTTGAAATCTTATAACCGTTTCCATCCAGATTTGCCATAAACGGGTGCGTCACCTCCCCTGAAAATTCCGAATCATCCCGGTAATAACCGATCGGATTCCAGTCCATTCCTCCCAGATCGATGTTCGCCGTCAGCTCAAACCATGCGTCCCGGTAATCCCCTACGATCTCTTCTTCCACCTCGCCGTGATCCGGCTGCATGCCAAATGCCGCCAAAAAGCTAAGTCCCATCAGCTGATGTTTCGTGCGTACCTGATACGGTTTTTGTTTCGTTCCAAGTCCATGTGTTCCATCCAGAAAGCTCAAATCCGCCACATCCCAGTTTTCCCAGAGATTTCCGAGGCTGGCGCTGACGATAACGCGCGGCATGATTAATTGTGAAGGAGTTGCCTCTATGACTTTGGAAGAACGTAATTCTGAGGGAGTTGCCCTCACATCCGCATTCATAAGCTCACTGGACGATGCAGCCAGTTTCTGCCATTCTTTCTGCCTTTTTATGGCATCGTCTGTATCACCCAACTTTTCCTTTCTTTCCGAAACAATCCCCAAATCCCAATCCTCAAACACAAACCCGCTCGCCGCAAACGCCGGCAGCGTCGCCGACAAAAGCATCGTCGTCATCACCGCAAATGGAATCACTTTTTTCATCTTCTTTTTCCCCATACACGTTCCCCTCTTTCCCCAAACATTAGATTGATTTCCCCTTGTCCAATCTTTTCTCCTAATCAAACTGCCAAACAGCTTCACTCCCGCTTTCCAAGCTCAACAAGTATTCTTTTTTACATCTGTGACAGTGCAAATGCCGGACGTACTCCATATGTCTCACTGTCCGTCCTCACCGGACGCAGACAGCCATTTACCAGATCAACGCCATAAATCTGCTGATTATAAATGAATTTCCCGTTTTCATCCTGCAAATAAAAAGGCGTCCGCAGATAATATCCCTGTGAATAGGCACTGACCTGACTTTGTGGGTTATCATCCCCGGAATCAAACCGCCATAGATATTCCCGGTACGCAAGTGCCTCTTCCAATGACAGGCAGAAAAGCTGGTCGTTCATAAGCTGAAAACCAATATCATGACGCGCCAGTTCCCGCCCGGACGTTTGCGAAAATGCACCAGCCGCCGTGCTTCCCATGTACGCGGTCTGGATTCCCGTATGGATCGGTTCCAGACAGAAGCTGCTGTTCTGACTGTTTTTCTGCAGCCATGCGCGCACCTGCGAAGTTTTATAATTATTGTCTTTGCCAAACGAGAAAATCTTCATCTTTTTTCCCGGTGCCGTGTCCACATCCGCCCGGATCACGCGGTCACAGAGAAACAGCGCTGCTTTCCGGTGTTCATTCTGCCAGTCATGGTAATCGTCGTCGATACAGGTAAATGACAAAATCTCTCCGCCCACCTCGCGCAGTTGGACATCGCCCTCCTTCCAGATCACTTTTTCGGGCATTTCACTTTCACTCCAATCCACGCTTCCACAGCGGTCACAGATTTGATCCCCGTTTTCATCCAGGTGCCCCAGCGCCGGAAGGCGCTCTATCTTTTCTTTCTGACATCGTCCGCAGACATACACTGCCCGCCCATTCTTTAAGCAATCATTTTCCTCCCACTCCCATTGGCTCCACTGATGCGTACAAGTACGGTCATCCCATTTTCTCCGCACCCGGATGCGCGTGATGATATATTCCTTTCCATCCACCGAAAAGGAATCCTCTTCCACCTCAGAATAAACCGCGTCGTATTCCACCCCGATTGTTTTTGCCGATGGTGTAAAATCCTGACCAATCAGATAAAATTCATGCCACGCTGCATCCCCGATCGCAGATACCAGATTCCGGATCCTGGCATCATTTTCCGACTGATTTTGAACGGTCAGACCGGAATCGCTGCCCGATACCGCCGCATCCTCGCGCCCAAATATGGCACACTCTGCCTCCCATGCCCTCTGTTTCCATCGTTCCAGGCGTTTCCGAAGCGCTAGCATGGCGGCATCCTCCTCTGCTCCCATTTCTGGGACCTTGCCGCCTCTTTCATATTTGATATAAATTTTTTCAGTTCCTGTTCCATACAGTTCAAATATTTGCGGTGACTGTACCGCTGATTTCCAGATATGCCCGTCGCTCCCTATGATTTGCTCTGGGAAAGATACATTCAGGGAAGTTCCTTCCAAAACTTTGCCCGTTTGCGTATGAAATATAAGATGATTTGCATTCTCAGCATCTATAAATGAGACGCTGTAGCCGACTATGACAGCTGTTTCTGCCTGTTTCACTGCATTTTCAGCTGCCAGCGCCATTCTACCGGATGAAAATATCAATATCAGTGATATTCCCAAAATGGTACCATTCCGGCAGCGACGCCCTTTATGAGCCCCCATGTTTATTTTTAACAACTCAAACCTCCCCCCTCAAACCTTTTTCACATCCTCACTCTGAGTTAAACAACGGTTCTTTCCGTCTATAAAAAGCTTTCATTTTACATTGCATATATCATATAATATATTGCATGTATTTTATAACGATACAGTTATTCGATTCTCCCAAATTTTCCTAAATCATCGAATTCTGTGCGAAACGCACCTCACAAATTACCAGAATAAAAAGATAAATTAGAACGAAACCACCTGCGACCGCAGTTCATTTCGATAAGATATATTGAGTCTAACACATCTATTCTCTAAATGCAAGAACTCTTTTGGAATTTTCACAACGAAAAACGCCCGCCCCAGAAAATAAAATTCATATCCCAAATTTCATTTTCCAGAGCAGGCACTTTCCCACTAACTCATATATAAATTCCTATTTATTTTATCTCAGCCACATTCTCCCAAGGGTATCCCACATCAATGCCGATGCATCGAGAACGACGACATATCATACGCCTTCAGGTTCTCATGTACTTCTCTTGCATCTGCCTCGGCGATGAGTTTGTCTCTCGACTTCTTCGCCTCCAGCTCGGCTTTGTGCTTGCTCGGTCCGCCGACACAGCCGCCGACGCACGCCATACCCTCGATGAAGTCCTCCGGCAGACGTCCCACTTTCAGAAGAAGAAGGGCTTTCTTACACTCAGCCGCACCGTTGCAGCGCGCTACCTTGATATCGGTATTCTCACCAGACTCCTTCAGACATTCTAATACCGCCGCTGTTACGCCGCCGCCGTTGCCGAAGCGTTTTCCAAATACACTGGCTTCCTGCATACTGTTCTCTTCCGGCTCCAGATTTACGTCTTTCGCCCGCATCATCGCACGGATCTCTCCGTAAGTCATCGCATAGTCCGCATTGCCCTGGATATTCAGATCCAGCGTCTCGCTCTTCTTCGCGATACACGGTCCGATAAAGACAGTGACAACCTCCGGATCCTGCGCCTTCAGCATACGGGAGACCGCACACATCGGGGAAACCGTCGTGGACATATTGTCAAGCAGCTGTGGGAAATGCTGTTTGATCATGTTGACAAATGCCGGACAGCAGGAGGTCGTCATCTTCTTGCCCTCTTTGTAAGCTTCCGCCCACTCTTCTGCCTCGGCTGCCGCGGTCATATCGCCGCCCAGACCAACCTCGATCATATCTGCAAATCCAATCTTCTTTAAAGCTGTTTTCCAGCTTGCAAACGTGATGTCCGGTCCAAACTGGCCTTCGGTCGCCGGTGCCAGCATCGCTACGACCTTTTTGCCTGCGTTGATCAGGCGGATCACATCGACCATGAAGGTCTTGGAACCGATCGCACCGAACGGGCAGGAATGGATGCAGGCGCCACACTGGATACATTTTTTCTCATCGATCACACATACACCATACTCATCGTAGGTAATCGCATCCACTGGGCAGACCTTCTTACACGGGCGCTCCAGATGGGCAATCGCATTGTATGGGCATGCCTGGGAACACTTTCCGCACTCGCGGCATTTATCCGGGTCGATGTGCGCCTTGGTATTTCCCATGCTGATCGCTCCAAACGGACAGGAGTTCTGGCAGGCTTTACCCATACATTTACGGCAGTTATCGGTGACTGTGTAGGACGCAATCGGGCACTCCTCACAGGCTGCATTGATAACCTGTACGACGTTGTTTGTATTGCGGTCAGACGGACATTTACCTTCTGCCAGACGGATTCTCTGGCGGACAATCTCTCTCTCCTTGTATACACAGCAGCGGTACTGTGCCTGCGGACCAGGGCTGATTTTGTACGGAATATCGTCTCTTCCGTCCTCTAACTGATCATTCCAGGCAAGCTTTGCTACCTCATAAAGTATCTCATGTTTGATGCGCAGAATTGTCGCGTCATTCGTTACCATGTTTTATCCTCCTTATTAATAATACGTTACCGTAACTTTCTTTCCCATACCTTCGACTGCTTCTTTTAGCTGTTTGACCAGGTTCTGGCGGATTCCCAGATCAAACGCCAGCCCTGGATTCTGGTAGGCGCTGTTCGCCGCCGTTCCCACAAACATATGTAATTCCGTGCAGTCTTCTATCAAAATCTTCGCGATCATGGACGCACCATTTTTCTTGTCCAACTCGCTGAAAAACTCAGAACTTAAATCGCATTCGATCAGATAGCGTTTCAGAAGTTCGATCGCTTTCCGCAGCGTCAGAACTCCCTCCGTCACCAGATCGATGCCTTCCATAAAAGCGATCGGCGGAATATCCGGGTCGCTGTAATCCATTGATACCCGCAGCGGTCGTCCCAGCTCCCGCGACAGGATCGTCGCGCTGGTTCCGCCCGATACAATGTGCTTTGCCGACTCATCTTTCATAAAATCCGCCGTGATCGTCTCATCGTCGTTGCGGTCGAGCGGCGGTCCCGTCATCAGATTGACCGGTTTCCGGTCAATGATCCGAGCTACCACAACCGTCGTATCATCGCCCGGTTTTCCCTCGTAAATCTGGCTGCATTCCGCACAGAGTGCCGCCGCCATACGTGCCGACGAAAGAGAGGTCAGGCATTGTTCCGAAACAAACTCTGCCACCGACTCCCACGGCCAGCCAAATTTATATTTGCCGCTCTTTCCGACTCCCGCGTGCGTCACGCCGTCGCTGACAAGTACCAGCGCATCACCCTTCTGAACCTGGAACCGGCACTCGCTGATCTCCTTGTCCTTGACAAGTCGCTTGTATTTCTGCAGCTCCACCACATGACCACAGCGCAAAAAAATGCATCGCGGGTTATCATATTCAACTAAATATACCTCGCCGTTGTTGAAAATCTGGAGAATCGAGAACGTCGCATACGCCACCTGTCTCGTCTGACAGATCGGAAGCGTCTGCACAATCGTCTCCACACATTCCTCCAGCGTGGCTCCATTTAAAAACATCGTACCCAGAATCTTTGCCGTAAGCGTCGAAAGAATATTCGCCTTGACGCCGCTTCCCATGCCGTCCGCCAGAATGATAACGTCCGAATCTTCCGTTTTCAGGCACTCTACCGTATCGCCGCACAGGATCTCTGAATACTTATTCAGACTTTTAAACGTGACATCTACGGTTACTCCCATTTATCGGACCTCACTTTCGCTCTCATCGTCAATCAGGGAACAAAGCTTCATCAGGGTTGTCTTCGTCTCCGCCGTCGTCTCACCCAGGAGTCCGGCAATATTCTGTGCAACCATCATCTGTTTGTAAATGACATTCTGTGCCAGATCAATGGTCGCCTTTTTCTTGGCATATTCCTGTTTTGCCTGTTTTTCCTCGCGCGTCACATCAATGATCGTGGCAATGACAAAATTGCCGTCATCGATATACGCAATGTTTTGAAGCGTCACAAGATTCCGATCCGGATAGATCACCTTCCGGCTGTGGACGCTTGTGTGCGTCCGGAATACCTCGCGTACATCCTCGGCGTTGATAAAGTCCTCCAGCGGTTTTCCCTTGATCGCCTCCGGTTTGACGCCGAAATACATTTCTGCCGCCACCGAACACTCTCGGATCCGCATATCATCGTCGATGATCATGATCAGGTTCGGGGATGTATCCATCACCAGATGGGACAGCGACTGCGCCCGGTCATGCAGGTACGGAATACACATATCGACCTCCGCCTTTTTCTGGAAAACAGCGATCGCCTTCTCCCGGCAGGTCGGATAACCGCACGCACCGCAGTTTAATTCCTGCTCCGGCGTCATCTTGCCCGTCTTTTTCAAGATCTCCCGGATCTCTTCCTCGGTCGGAATCGGCTCCTTCTGGGAACGATCCGCAAACGTCCGGTGAACCTCCACCTGGCGCGCCGCCTCATGCATCAGGGATAGATCTGCCGGTTCCTTCGGAAGCATCGCTTCCAGATCCAGCTTAACTTTAAAACTCGACACTGAGGTCGCCGTGGATGGTCCATTGACACAGCCTCCATGACAGGCATTCATCTCGATGAAACAGCCAGCCACCTCGCCGGTTTTCATCGCCTCACAGACATCCAGGCAGTCCTTCACGCCGCTGACGTAGAACTTGCGATACTTGTCCGGTTTCTTCTGAGTCGCCGTCACCGCCGTGAGCAGTCCGCCGCTGACCGGATAACGCAGGTTCGCGCCCGGTTCACGATCCTCGAACGGTTCTTCCTCACATGCTTCGATCTCGATCTGTTCCTCTGACAGCCACTGTTTTAAATCCTCAAATGTGAGGACTGCATCCGGCTTCACAACCCTGTTTTTCTCTTTTTCCGCGATACACGGTCCGATCACGACTACCTTCGCCGCCTCGCCAAACTCCGCATACAGCATGCGCGTATGGATCCCCGACGGAATCAGCACCGGTGCCAGATATTTGATGAGTTCCGGATAATGAATCTCAATCAGGTTCACGATACTCGGACAGGCAGTTGTGATGATATTTTTCATCTCGCCCTGCTCTAATAAACGGACATACTCTTCCGTCGCCAGCGCGGCGCCCTCCGCCGCATCACAAACATTCGTAAATCCCAGCTTTTTTAATGCTGACTTGACCTGCCCCCGCTTTTTATACGGCAGAACCCCCATATAGGAAGACGACAGCGATGCAATGACCGGTGCGCCGCTCTCAATCAGTTTTTTGACCTTGGAAAGTTCGCTCGGAACACGTTTTGCCGACTGCGGGCAGTTCAAAAGGCACTGCCCACAGAGAATACAGCGATTTGGCATGATATATGCATGACCATCCCGGATCATGATTGATTTCACTTCGCAGCCCCGCACACATTTATAACAATGCTTACACATCGTCGCCTTAAAATCAATAATCGGCATAGACTCTCCCTCTCTTTTTGCCGTTATATGTAAACGATTACGCGTTCAGGCGTCCCAGAATCTCCTTCTGGAAAAATTCTTCGGTTGTCTCCGGTTTTACGGAATACAGTTCTCCGTCTATCGTCACACAGACACCTTTACGGCAGTTGCCGCTGCAGAAATCTCCATTTAAATCTACCTCACTGTCCAGATGATTCTCTGAAACCAGCTTCTGCAGCTTCTGGATTACCTCACGGGATCCTTTCAGATGACAGGCACTTCCGATACAAATCGATACTCTCATATAATGACCTCCTCACTATCCGTTATAAAACAGACGCAGCCTTTCACCGGAGATTCCCGGTCAAAAAACTGCCTGTTCACATGCATCTTCCAGGGGAATTTACTAAAAATGCATCTTTCCCCATTCTTCTTCATTATCTCATATTGTGATATTATTATCAATCAAATTTCTTGCTGATTTTGTATTTTTTTTAGACCATAAGTGCCTGATTCCAAAACCTTTTCACTTTCTTTTCATCAGCTTATGACTCTCCCGGTGTTTTTTAGGAAAATAATCTTTTTATCGGCCACCTTGCACTGCTTTTCTATAATATTTCCATCTCCTCCATGTACGCCCGCAGCCTCTCCACATTCCCGTCCGCAAAACAGTAACCATCCATGCCGCAGCCCTTCGCGCTATCGATGTTATCCTGACGGTCATCGATGAAAAAGCATTCTTCCGCTTTGAGATGAAATTTTTCAAACAATCTCTCATAGATCGCCGGATTCGGCTTCGCCAGCTTCTCCTCCGCTGAGACAAGCGTGCCATCAAAATATTCAATGCCCGGAATCTCATACTCGAACACACGCAGGCGCACGGAACAATTCGAGCAGAGGTAGATGCCGCAGCCCTTTTCTTTCAGTTCCTTCACCAGCTCTCCCATCCCCGGCTTTGCCCAGATGTTGTACTCATGCCAGTGTTCCAGACTTTCCTTCGCCAGCCAGCGCAGATGTTCATTTGGCAGGCGTTTCTGCACCCGCTCCAGCGCCTGTGCATCCGTCAGCGTTCCCTCGTCTAAAAGCGACCACTCCTTCGAATCAAACAATTCGCGGCGCATCCACTCCACATCCTCCGGATTATCTGTGTACTCCCAGCACACCTTGACCGGATCATACTCCAGTAAAACCATTCCCATATCAAATACTATATTTCGAATCATACTTCTGCCTTTCTCTCATCCCGCAAATCTGCCGCCATTCCTGCGGCAGATGGAATTTTCAGTCCAAAAAATTCTCACCTGCAAGCAATCATAATCATTTATATTTTAACATAAATTTCTCATTTTTTTATTTCCATTTTCATAAATTAATGGTACAATAATAGAAAATTTTTCAGGAGGTACCGCTTATGAAAATGATTATCGCAATCATTGGCAGTGAGGACGCCGATGATTTAGTATATGAATTAAACCAGCACTCCTTCTTTGTCACCAAGCTTTCCACGATGGGCGGCTTTCTGAAAAAGAAAAGTACAACCCTGATGCTCGGTGTCGAAGATGAACGCGTCGAGGACGCCATCTCCATCATCAAAAAAATGTCCGGTGCCCGCGAGCAGCTTGTATACACGCCGCCGACCATGGCCGGAAACTGCTGCCCGACCGTCAATATGACCGTTCCGATGAACATGAAAGTCGGCGGAGCAACCGTATTTGTAATAAATGTAGAAGAATTTCAGAAATTCTAATTTTTTGATTTATATTACAAATCCGAATTACAAAAGGGGCTTTCGCTTGCGCGTCTGCCCCTTTTTGATTCCTTTTATAGAAAAAGAAAAACTCCCGGAGAAATCATCTCTGGGAGTTCCACGCTACACTCAGGTTCTGCAGCTAATCATGCAGAAGAAGGGACTTGAACCCTCATGATGTTGCCATCACACGGACCTGAACCGTGCGCGTCTGCCAATTCCGCCACTTCTGCGTAATTTCTAGTGCGGGCAACAGGACTTGAACCTGCACACTCTCGTACCAGAACCTAAATCTGGCGCGTCTGCCAATTCCGCCATGCCCGCTTGCTTGTCTTTCTGACTCACAAGTGAATTCATTATAACATAGGGTAGTTCAAAATGGAAGAGCTTTTTTTATTTTTTTGAATTTTTTTGAAAGTTCTTTTAGAAAAAAATGTGCGGCAAATTCATCCATTCTGAAAGTCCGTGTGTTATTTCGTATAATACTTTTCCTGAAAACATATTCCTAAAGCCGGCTCCTTTGTTTCGTTTTAAACTTTCCAAAAAAAACAAGAAAGCCTAAAAAACAAAGGAAAAATCCTCATTTTCTAAGCTTTCTCTATCATGGAGACAACGGGATTCGAACCCGCGACCTTTGCGTTGCGAACGCAACGCTCTCCCAGCTGAGCTATGTCCCCGTCCAAACTGTTATCATTATAGCACAACTGGAATGAATTGCAAGTAGAGAATAAAAAAAACGGAAACCCTTGTAAATCAAAGGCTTCCGTTCTTTTCTAGCAGAGCTGCTGACGGGAATCGGACCCGTGACCTCCGCACTACCAATGCGACGCACTACCGACTGTGCTACAGCAGCATCTTTTTGTTTTTGGCTCATCTCTAAGCCTCGATTAGTTTATCATGATACAATCGTTTTGTCAACGGTTTTTTTGAATTTTTTTTATTTTTTTAAATTTCCCGTTTTTTTCATCGGATGCCTCCGTTTTCATTCGCAGACATCCGATTCTCATTTCCTATCTTTTCATATTTCTATATGATTCCAACGGGGAGGGGAGTAGCGGAATCGGTTGCCCGATACCTTTCACTTACCCTACATCATTCTCTGACGCACAATCTCATATGCCAGCACACCAGCTGCCACCGATGCGTTCAGGGAGTCGATATCTCCCTTCATCGGGATCGATGCGATGAAATCACATTTTTCCCGCACCAGACGGCTGACACCTTCGCCCTCATTGCCAATCACCAGACCGATCGGTCCTTTTAAGTCGAGGCGGTACATGCTCTCTCCGCCCATATCGGCGCAAACAAACCAGAGTCCTCTCTCTTTCAGCTCCTCGATCGTGGCTGAAATATTGGTTACCTTCGCCACCGGCGTATAATTCAGCGCTCCCGCCGAGGTCTTAGCAACCGTCGATGTCAGTCCCACTGCGCGGCGTTTCGGGATGATCACGCCATGTGCGCCTGCCAGATTGGCAGTACGGATGATCGCACCCAGATTGTGCGGATCCTCAATGCCATCCAGAATAAAGAGAAACGGCGGCTCGCCTTTCTCTTCTGCCAGCTTTAGCATATCTTCCACCTCTGCATAGCGGTATGCTGCTGCCTGTGCAATCACGCCCTGATGCTTGCCGGTCTCAGAAAGCTGGTCGAGTCTCTCCTTCGCCACATAGTGGATGATCGTATTCTGCTTTTTTGCCTCTCTCGTGATCGTCTTGACCGGTCCATCCTGGCAGCCATCCAGCACAAACAGCTTATCCACCGTCTTGCCCGAACGGAATGCCTCTAAAACGGCGTTTCTGCCTTCGATCATCGTCTCTTCAAATCTATTTTCCTGCTTATTTTCCTGTTCCATCTATCTTCCTCATCATGATTTATAACGATATTAATTCTCCCATCTGTTCCAGCCCTTTTCCCAGAAGTTCTGCCATCCTGTCAAACTGCTCGGTCAGATAGAGATAGCCCATCAGCGCCTCAAATCCGGTCGCCATCCGGTAATCCTTCATCGTCGCGTGCTTCGGCATCGTAAAAGATTTCGCATTGCGTCCGCGTCGGTATGCCGCCTTCTCCGCATCCGTCAGCTCTTCCTCCAGAAGCAGATAAAAATGTGCCTGTGCGTCCGCCTTGACCAGGTTCGCCGTCTTCTTGTGCATCTTGTTGACCTGCATATTGCCGCGGTTCATGACAAGGGTGCGGATCGCCAGCTCATAGACCGCATCGCCGATATACGCCAGCGCCAGCGGGGAATACTCCCCCGCCTCAACATGTTTTAAATGCAGCGCTTCCTTAAACGCATTTAAGCCCGTTTCCATTTGACGCCCTCTCTCGTATCTTCCAGAATAATTCCCATATCGAGAAGCTGTCCACGGATCTCATCCGCCAGTGCGAAATTCTTGTCTTTTCTCGCCTGCTGGCGTTTTGCGATCAAGTCTTCTACTTCGCTGTCCAGAATCTCTTCCTTCTTCTCCGTGATAATACCGAGCACATCGCAGAGTTTGTCCATCGTCTCTTTGACATAGGAAACGTATGCCTTCGTCGATGCTTCCGAAATCGTGGAGTTGCTCAGGCGTACAATCTCAAAAATGGCTGAAATCGCATCTGCGGTGTTGAAATCATCGTCCATCGCCGTCTCGAACTTCTGAACCAACTCCTCGACTGCTGCCTGATTCTGCTTCTCCTCCGCCGTCATCTCGCCCTCTTTCGCTGCTTTCAGGCAGTCTGCCTGATGCTCTGCCGCAGTGCGGATGCGCTCTAAGCTGTTTTTCGAAGCTTCCATCAAATCCGCGCTGAAATTGAGCGGGCTGCGGTACTGGGCGCTCAGCATGAAGAGACGCAGAACCTGCAAATCGTATTTCTCACTGATCTCACGCACGGTAAAGAAGTTTCCAAGAGATTTGGACATCTTGCGGTTATCGATATTTAAGAATGCGTTGTGCATCCAGTAGTTGGCAAAAGTCTTGCCGTTCGCGCACTCGCTCTGCGCGATCTCATTTTCATGGTGCGGGAAGATCAGATCCTCTCCGCCTGCATGGATATCGATGGACTCGCCAAGGTATTTCTTGGACATCTCGGAGCACTCGATATGCCAGCCTGGACGGCCCTGGCACCACGGAGACTCCCAGAACGGCTCTCCTTCTTTTTTCGGTTTCCAGAGAACGAAATCGGTCGGATCTTCCTTGCCTTCCTCGCCGGTTACCTTGATCTCACGGAATCCGGACTGGAGATCGTCAAGATTCTTATGGGAAAGCTTTCCGTAATCTTTAAATTTCCGGACACTGTAATAAACCGTTCCGTCAGCAGCCACATAGGCGTAACCTTTTTCGATCAGAGTGCTGATCATATTCAGCATGCCGCAGATCTCTTCTGTCGCCAGCGGGTTCTTTGTTGCCGGCTCGATATTCATGCCTTCCATATCCTTTTTGCACTCGGCGATGTAGCGCTTGGAGATCGTCTCTGCATCAACGCCCTCCTCGATGGCTTTTTTGATGATCTTATCATCGACATCCGTAAAGTTGGATACATAATTTACATCGTATCCTTTATATTCAAAGTACCGTCTTACCGTATCAAATACGATCATCGGTCTCGCGTTTCCGATGTGGATAAAGTTGTAGACGGTCGGTCCGCACACGTACATTTTTACTTTTCCCGGCTCTACCGGAACGAACTCTTCTTTTCTCTTTGTGAGTGTATTGTAGATCTTCATAACTTAAGCTCCTTCATATATCTTTCTGTCCGAATTTTTCTGCCATGCAGCTTTGCGTAATGAACTTTTACTATCAACAGGCGCTTACTTCCGCATTCATTTATTGCTGCTGTCTACAGCCCGGACAGCCCCCGCATCCACCGGAAATAATTCCAACGCGGTCCTCCGGCGCGTAATCCGCCACCGAACTTAAAAGGGCGATCGCCTGAGCGGAGATCCCCTCCCCGGTACCGGTAAATCCAAGCCCTTCTTCCGTCGTCGCTTTCACGCTTACCTGTTCTTTTTCGATTCCTAACGCCGCCGCGATATTTTCCGCCATCTGCGGGCGGTACGGCAAAAGCTTCGGCCTCTGGGCGATCACGGTGGAATCGATATTTTCGATCATATATCCGTTTTCCTGCAGGATCTTCCCGACTTCCTTTAAAAGCGCGATACTGGAAATCCCTTTATATCTCTCGTCCGAATCCGGGAAGTGCTGGCCGATATCGCCGAGGGCGGCGGCCCCCAAAAGTGCGTCCATCACAGCATGAAGAAGGACATCTGCGTCAGAATGACCCAAAAGTCCTTTTTCATAGGGAATGTCCACGCCTCCAATAATCAGCTTTCTTCCTTCTACGAGACGATGTACATCATATCCCTGTCCGATTCTCATAGAATCTCCTCCTGTTTCTATTATGAGCCGATCACGCGCATCCGTTTCGGGATACAGCGCACCGCCAGATTCTCCTGACACATACAGCTCTCACCGTCCACGTGGACCGCCAACGGGCGCGCAAGGTGGATCTCCGCCTCACTGCACTCAAAGACACGGATCCCCCGCTCTTTTCTCCGGACCCCCATCACAAGGTCTCTTAAGATCGGGATCATCTTCGTCTTTCTCGCACTGTTTCCAACGTAAACGGTCATTTTTCCGTCATCATTTAAAATCCCGCCGTTCTTCTTTTTCTTCTCTTCCCGGCGTACCATAAACGTGATGAAATATATATGATTAAACTCCACTTTCTGCGTCCCGTCAAGCAAAATATATCCTTTTGTCGGCTTTGCAAGAAAAAGCTGCTTTAATCCGATCCCAAAACGAAGGATTTTTGTCAGATGAAGCCTCGTCATCTGGTTTCTCACAGGGCAGCATAAGAGATTGTGGCACAGTGCCGCGTCGAGTCCGATCCCACAGCGTCCGGCAAATCTGCGGCTCACGATCTCCTCGTTTCCGAACGTGATAACGCCATAATCCAGCATCCTGTAATATTTCGGGTGAAGGATCCGCCTCGCCTGACGGTCCACCTTCCAGAAAGACTGGAATCCCTTCGAGAGTGCATTCCGGAATCCCACCGGGACATAGCCGAAGGTCAGGAGTCCCTTAAAGGAGACACCGTTTAAGACCTCATTGTAGGTACCTTCGCCGCCGACGATCACGATCACCTTCGCTTCATCCTTTTCCGCCGTCAGTACTCTCGCGATCTCCGCCGCATCCCCTTGATGTTCCGTAAAAAAGACACGGTATTCCTGACTGTTCATTTCCAGCTGATGTTCCAGTCGTTTCCAGATCCGGTATCCTCTTCCAGCACCGGCACCGGGATTTACGATAAACTGATACATAACGTCCTCCGAATCTTATATGTTCAGAATTTTCCGTGCAGCCATATGCATTCTGACCATGTCAGTGCCATATGGCATACGATATAGATTATAGTATATCACATAACCGCTAAAAAAAGGCTAAATTTTTTCTAAACTTCATGCATGTGCACTGCGATACATTCCTGTTCATGCCATGCGCAGACAACAGCTGATTTTGCCGATGCTTCGCATTCCAAATCAGCAAAATCCCTACCCGTGTACCGGACACATCCGCGCCAAAACGTAAGAAAATAGTAAACATCTCTTTCTTGTCAGACAATATCGGGATCAATTATAATAAAAGCAGATACAAATGGCAAAGATAATTGATTTTTATGAATCCAAGCTCTGAAAGGAGGTTCCTGGTATGAAAAAAAGAATGTATGTCGGGCTTTTCATGCTGCTGTTCTGCATGATCTTTGCAGTCACAGCACTTCCGATCACCGCGAAAGCTGATATGGGTCCAAAGCCCTCGGTGCGCATCCAGTTCAAAAATATGAGCGATGATCTGTGCTATGGCACACTGCTTTCAAAGGAGAAATGTACAGGACCTGCACAAGTCTGGGACGGCACCGCCAGAAATGAGCAGCTCTATGATCTTGACCGGAACATCTGGAAAGCTTTTGTAGATTACAAGGATCCTGACGGATATTATTTCCTTCAGAGGGGCTGGACGGTAAGCGAAACCGGTGAGATCGCCTGGACCTATTATCCACCGGAGGATTTTAAGATCCTCCTGTATTATCCGGAAACCGGGACCTTTGTATCAAGCGGAAGCTATGAGCGTTATGCATTTGATACTTATTACACCGTTGACATGGAGGGCGTCCGGATCGGATCCGTGGAATACAATGAGGACCTGAGCACAAACGAGCGGATCAACGCGTATCGTTCCTATAATTATCGAATGGAGCTTTTATCGCTCGCGGTCCGTATCCTTCTTACGATCGCAATTGAAATGGTCGTCGGGCTGTTATTCGGCTTCCGGCAGAAAAAGCAGCTGCAGATCCTTGCGCTTGTAAATATCACGACGCAGCTTCTCTTAAATCTGCTTCTCAATATCATTCATTACAATGCCGGTCCGTTGGCCTTTATCACAAGCTATGTCTTTTTCGAGGTCATAGTCTTTGCGCTGGAGGCAGGTCTGTATTGCAGGTTTTTGAAGAGAGTGTCCCCCAAAAAGGAAAACGGTGACTTCGTTCTCTATTCGTTTATCGCGAATTCAGCATCATTCTGGGTCGGATATTATCTTGCGACAGTATTACCGGGAATCTTTTAAGTGAAAATCCAGACACCAACAGAGCCTTTCATATGTTTGCAGGATCATTGCAGATGTTCTTTTCTATTTGGTACAGCAGAATATTTCAGAAAAACTATTATAATCGAAAAAATCCCGGGAACCTTCTCAGATTCCCGGGATTTTCAATCGTAGCGGAAGGGAGATTCGAACTCTCGACACTACGGGTATGAACCGTATGCTCTA
>OGMW01000631.1_pt1 | contig 36760 bp, 38 predicted proteins | sample 1573281 | NCBI WGS metagenome assembly OGMW01 (sample SAMEA2581907, study PRJEB24529) | metagenome | biome: Human gut stool | place: China | collected 2011 | reverse complement strand
TGATATTTTAAACTACAAGTTTAATGAGCAACCCTTGACTTTTCAGCGGCATCTCCCTATAATGATATCCAGACGAAAGACGTCTGCACACCAGTAGTCTACACATAAGGGCTTGTACTGGTTTCGACGGGGGTCTGGAAGTTGGAGAAGCCATCCGTAGCGGGACACTACGTTAAAAGTTCCAACTAAATATAAACGCAGACGAAAATTTAGCGTACGCAGCCTAATTAGGCGGCAGTCGGCCCGGAATCATCCGCTGTTCCGGTAACCGGCTTCAAACAGGCGGAGCACTTCGTTTCCAAAGCTTTGCGGAGATGGAAGAACTTATGAAGCTACTAAAACGGATAACCTGTCATTAGGTGATTCGCGGAGGGAATGTCAGAATAATGACTGTGATGGGAGATGCTCTGATGGATGGGCTTTCGGACGCGGGTTCAACTCCCGCCAGGTCCACTAAAACTGAACAAGTCGAATTTGGTATATGATATTATCGTATACAGGAATATGTTTTGTTTGGGGTATCGAAGAAAATAAAAGTAACGGCATTGTATGTTGCGAAAGTGAAATACAATGTCGTTATTTTTATGGTATAACAACAGGAGGCAATTTCAATATGACAGAATGGGAAAAACGGAAAAGAAAAAGAGTATTCCAAATCCATTAAAATCATATATAATAGACGGTAGTTTGAAAGATTGATTGGAGGTCATGAATATGAATGAAATAATAAAAGCAATGGAAGAACGCCGCAGTATCCGCAAATTCAAACCGGACATGCCGGCAAAGCAGGATTTGGAGCAGATCATTGAAGCAGGTCTGTATGCAGCAAATGGCATGGGACAGCAGGCAACTATTACAATCGCTGTGACAAATAAAGAACTTCGCGATGAGTTATCAGAGATCAACCGCAAGATTGGTGGCTTTGATCCATTTTACGGTGCACCGGCGATTTTGCTTGTGTTAGCAAATAAGGAGAGATCCACTTACGTTTACGATGGAAGTCTTGTTATGGGAAATATGATGCTTGCCGCACATACACTGGGACTTGGAAGCATCTGGATCCACCGTGCAAAAGAAGAATTTGAGATGACGGAATACAAGCAATTATTGAAGAAATTAGGAATCGAAGGCGAATGGGAAGGAATTGCCCACTGTGCTGTCGGATATACAGACGGAGAACTGCCGCAGGCAGCAGACAGAAAAGACGGAAGAGTATTCTGGATCGAGTAAAAAGTAATAGCGTTATATAAACAGAGAGAAAACAATATGCTGATCAGACAGTTGAAAGGAAGGACAGAAGAATGGCAGATATAGCAGATATTTATACAGCGGCATCAGACCGTTATGAGAAGATGACATACAACCGTGTCGGAAGAAGTGGACTTAAATTCCCGGCTGTGTCACTTGGATTGTGGCATAATTTCGGATCAAAAGATAATTATGACAACATGAAGAAAATGTGCAGAACCGCATTTGACAATGGAATTACGCAGTTTGATGTGGCAAATAATTATGGTCCGGTGTATGGAAGTGCCGAGAAGAGTCTTGGAAGGATTTTAAAAGACGATTTTATGCCATACCGGGACGAGCTGGTCATTGCAACGAAAGCAGGATATGATATGTGGGATGGTCCTTATGGGGACGGCGGCAGCAGAAAATATCTGATGGCAAGTCTCGATCAGAGTCTGAAGCGGTTAGGATTGGATTATGTAGATGTATTTTATCATCACAGAATGGATCCGAATACACCACTGGAAGAGACGATGGATGCTCTTACCGATATTGTGCGCAGTGGAAAAGCACTGTATGCAGGCGTATCAAATTATAACGAAGAATATACAAAACGGGCGGTAGAGTTGCTGCGTGAAAGACATTGTCCGTTTATCGTAAATCAGCGCCGCTATTCAATTTATGACCGGACGATTGAAGAGGATGGTGTAAAAGACTGTTGCAGGGAAAACGGTGTTGGAATTATTGCGTTCAGTCCACTGGCGCAGGGGTGTCTGACAGATAAATACTTGCATGGAATTCCAGAAGACAGCCGCGCAGCGAGAGATCCGCGATTTTTACACAAATCCGATATTACAGCGGAACTGGTAAAGAAAACAACAGCGTTGAATGAAATCGCAAAGCTTCGTGGACAGTCACTGGCGCAAATGGCGCTTGCGTGGATTTTAAAAGATGGAGACGTATGTTCCGTATTGATCGGAGCATCCAGACCGGAACAGATCCTGGATAATATTGCAGCATTGCAAAATATATCATTTACAAAAGAAGAACTGGATGCGATTGATCGGATCAGCAAAGCATAAAGATGATGCGGAGAAAAAGGAAAGAGTCATTAAAAGTTAAAAATATGTAACAAATGTTACAAAAATATTTTCAAAATATAGTATAATAATAACTGAAAAACAGAAAAACTAACTTTAAGAAGAATAAAAGAAAGGACGATAGATATGGCAGTGATTCATGTGACAAATGATACTTTTGAACAGGAAGTATTACAGGCAAAAGAACCGGTACTGGTTGATTTCTGGGCAACCTGGTGTGGACCGTGCCAGATGGTGGGACCGATCATAGAAGAGATTGCAGAGGAAAGAACAGATATTAAAGTGTGCAAGATTGATGTGGATGAGAACCCAGAGATTGCAAGACAGTACAAGGTATTTTCCATTCCGATGCTGTTTGTATTCAAGAATGGAGAAGTGGCAGCCAGAACCGTAGGCGCACAGTCAAAAGAAACTATTTTAGAGATGCTTTAGAATAATAAAAATAAGAGGCAGGAAATATGTAGTGGGGTACTTCCTCAAAGGTGCGTAATATTTCCTGTCTCTTATTTTATTTCATCCAAGAATTTTCCGGTTTTTGTATTTAAATAGTAGAGCTGTAATATTTTGCAAAAATATGTTAAGAATTTGTCAGATATGAATATTGTTGGTTTTTTGCGCGCTTTCTATACTAAAAACAGATTTTATACGAAAGGAGCAAAAAAATGAATCACACAATGTATGAACATGTATTGCAACCGATTCAGATCGGACCAATGAAGTTAAAAAACAGAGTATCTTTTACTCCGGTCTGGCCTAGTTTTGCGACGGGAGACGGACATGTAAATCGCGAATTAATGGAATGGGTAAGAGATATTGTAAAAGGGGGAGTTGCCTGTATTAATATTGGGTGCGGATGTGTAAATAGAAATATTCCGCCTGTAGTTACACATTTACTGCGAATGTCTGAAGAATCGGTGGTTAATGAGATGATGTCACTGACAGATCTTGCACATATGTATCAGGCAAAAATCGGGATAGAGTTGTTTGCAATTAATTTTTATGCAGGATCTTTTGAAAAGCGTGATGAAGGAAAGAATGTTGCGGTAGAGCTGGATCCTACAGATTTAACAAAAGAACAGCTGAAAGAAATTATTGAAGATTTTGCAAATGCAGCGGAGCGGGCAAAACGTTGCGGATTTGACAGTCTGGTTGTGCATGGAGCGCATGGACAGCTTCCGGGGTGTTTTTTATCTAAAGTGATTAATCGAAGAACAGATGAATATAGTGCGGATACAATCGAAAATGCATCAAGATTTACAAAAGAACTTTTAGCAGCAATTCGAAAAAAAATAGGAAATACAATGGCAATTGAATATCGAATCAATGCAAGTGATATGATAAAAGGCTCACCGTCATTGGATGATGAGATCGCATTTGCCCGGGAAATTGAAGATAAAATTGATTTGTTGCATGTATCGAGAGGCCTGCATGCAATGCAGAATCTTGCACCATATATGAATCAGCCATTATACTATCCGCATGGAATCAATCTGGAAGATGCATCTAAGATGAAAGAAAAATTACATATTCCAGTGACGGCTGTTGGTTCAGTTACTTTGGAGCAGGCAGATGAATATATAAAAAACGGAAAACTGGATATGGTTTCCATGGCACGAGGACTGATGGCTGATCCATATATGGTGAAAAATGCCTGTTATGGGAAAGAAGAGAAAACGCGTCCTTGTATTCGATGCAATAATTGTATTAACCGTACACACTATTTTATGGCTCCGGTAAGATGTTCTGTAAATGCAGAAATGGGAATGGAAACCTTATATATGAACATAGGGAAAACAAGAAGTAAAAAAGTGGCAGTCATAGGAGGCGGTGCAGCCGGAATGGAAGCGGCAAGAACCGCAGCGGACAGAGGTCATCTGGTTACTTTGTATGAAAAATCAGACCGTCTGGGCGGTGTATTAAATATAGCGGCAGCACCTGCATTTAAAGAAGATTTGAAAAAATATCTGGAGTGGTCGGTTCGTGCAACGGAAGAGGATGAACGAATTGTAATAAAGAAAAATACAGTTGCAACCGCACAGAGATTAAAAGAGGAAAAATATGATGTGATTTTGGTTGCAATTGGGGCAAAACCAATACTTCCGCAAGACTTTATTGTAGAAAATAAAACGTTCTGGGTAGGAGATGTTGAAACAGAAAAAGTACAGACCGGAAAGGAAGTCGTAATTGTCGGAGGAGGACTTACTGGATGTGAGTGTGCCTTAAATCTTGCAAAAAAGGGAAAAAAGTAACGGTTGTGGATATGATTTCAGAGGAAGAATTTGGAAAAGGAGGCGCTAAATTTAACCAGATTGCCTTGTTAGACATGCTGAAAAAAAGAGATGTTTGCTTCAAAGGAAAGAGAAAATTAAAAGAAGTGACGGAAGAAGGAGCCATTTTTGAAATGGAAGATGGAGAAAAAGAGACAATTAAGTGTGAGCAGGTGATACTTTCGCTTGGAGTCAGACCGGAAGAAACGTTGATCAGACAGTTTGAATGCTGTGCTCCGGAAGTTATAAATATTGGTGATTGCAGTGTGAATGCGGGTAATTTATACCATGCTGTACATTCTGCACACGAGGCAGCTTCAACTATTTAATTGAGTATAGAAAAATAATGAAAGCCAAAATGCTGTGTTTTAGCAGTGCTTTGGCTTTTTTAGTTGCCATAACTTCCGGAGGATGCTGCCAGTGGCAGGATCTGTAGGTGTAACTAAAAGAATGACGGTTGCAAAAAATACAAAATGCATTTGAAAAAAACTGTAAAACGATTGTAAAAAATAACAATACAATCTGTTAATTTCTTGACAAAAAAGAAAAAAATTATAAAAAAACTGCTGATGTAAAAAGAAAAGAAGAAATATATAATCAATGTTATAAATTTAACAGACGAAGCTTCGAGAAACTGAAAATGATGGTAATGAAGAGATTATCACAACTCAAAAGGAAAGGAATGAGGTAGTCAAAATGGAGAAAAAGAAAAATATTGGCATTATGGCAGCACTTGGAATTTTATCCATATCCGGAATGGGAATGGGATCTACGGTTTTAACACCTGCAATGAATGTTCTTGGAGAACATTTTGCCGGAAAGAATGTTTCGTTCGCAATGACCATGGGAACTTTGGGAGTTGTACTTGGATCTTTTATCGGTGGTATGATCGCCGGAAAAATAATAACAGCAAAGAATCTTGCGATATTAGGAAATATTGCATGTCTGATTCTTGGATGCTTACCGGTTGCATTTGATAACTTTTCACTTTTGTTGGTTGACAGATTTGTATTTGGTGTTTGCCTTGGACTGATTACACCACTTGCAAATATATTGATCGCAGAAAATTATGAAGGCGATGCAATGAGCAGGATGATGGGATTTACATCGATGTTTATGAGTCTTGGTGGTATTGTATTCCAGTTACTGGGCGGAATCCTGGCAGATATTAGCTGGCAGACAACATTTTTAGCACATGCGTTCTTTATCGTATCTGCAGTCCTTTGCCTTTTTATTCCGAAAGATGAAGTCATGACAAAAGAGCAGATTGAAGCTAAAAAACATGCAGGTGAAAATGAAAAAATGAATGTAAAAGTAGTTATGCTTGTTGCAGTAATCTTACTTGCATTTCAGACGATTAATATGAGTGTTATGATGATGGCTTCTACATTATATGCCCAGAGAGGTTTCGGCGGTGCTACAGAAGCAAGTATTGCGTTGACAATGTATACAGTTGCAGGTGTTATTTCAGGACTTCTCTTTGGAAAAATATTTAATGGATTGAAAAGAGCCTGCATGCCATTGATGATGATTATTGTAGCGATTGGAGCGGCAGTTGTATTTGCATCTACATCACATCTTATGTGTATGGCTGGATTTATCCTGATCGGATTTGGCTTTATGGCTGCATTCCCGGGAATGACAACATGGATTGCCATGGTGAATCCACTTTCTAAGGTGGGTACAGGAACTTCCATTGCGATTGCATTCATGAACCTGGGTGGTTTCTTATGCTCCTTCTGGATGATTGCGTTAGGATATAATATTACAAAATTGATTATGGCAGATATTATCGTTTCAGTAGTGATTGCAGTAATCTTTATTTTCGCAAGTCCATTTGCAAACAAAGAACTTTAAAAAATTATTATAAATGGAGGTAGATAACATGTATGAGTTTAGACCAATTAGTGATCGAATGCAGCATTTACGTCAGAGGATCAGAGATCGTGTGATCCAGACAGATGCAGAACGCGCAGTGATCACAACAGAGTGCTACAAGAAAAACTGGGGAGCACCGGCGGTTATTCGAAATGCGAAGGTATTATATGACATCTGCGAGAAAATGACACTTCGTGTGGAGGATGAAGATGTAATCGTATGTAATATGGCTAAGAATTTTTGCGGAACAGCAATCAATCCGGAGTTCGGAGGTGGCTGGATGCCAAAGATGATCGATGCCGGGCTTTATAAAATAGGAGATGACGGATTATATCATAATCCACCGACAGATGAAATCCCATTTACAATGTCACCGGAAGATTACGAGACATTTAATAAATTGGAAGAATATTGGAAAGGAAAAACTTACTCCGATATATTCAATGTCTGGAGTCCGGAAAGTTATCAGGAATTAGGGAGACTGAGATGTTCACATGCAATGCCTGGTCCACAGATTGTTTCATTGCCGGGAGGACATTCTACACCTGGATATCGTAAAATTGTAGATACCGGATATGCAGCAATTCGTAAAGAAGCCCAGGACTGGCTGGATGCACATCAGTCAACAGCATATGGCGACGATAATATGAGACATTTCATGTTCTATACAGCAGTAACAATTGTGTGTGATGCTGCAAAGGTTCTGGCTACCCGTTATGCACAGGCGTGTCTTGATAAAGCGGAAACTGTAGAAGATGAAGCAAGAAAAGCAGAATTGAAAGAAATGGCAGACGGATTGAATTGGATCAGTGAAAATCCGGCAAGAGGTTTCCGTGAGTCTGTACAGGCACAGATGCTTTATATCCAGTTACTTCTTATGAGTGGTATCGGAGATATTGGATCTTGCGGACGTTTTGATCAGATTCATGGAAAATATCTGGAAAAAGATCTGAAAGCAGGAAAGATTACATTGGATCAGGCACAGGAAATTGTAGATAACTTCTTCCTGAATATTGCAAGAAACTGGGGAGCATCGCTTCCGGAACTTGCCAAAATCATTGGTGTAGGAAATACATATATGCACACAACTATCGGTGGAGTGGATCCGGTTACCGGTAAAGATGCAATTAATGATGTGACATACATGGTATTAGAGTCAGTTGGTCGTATGGGACTGCATGATCCGACAATTACACTGAGACTTACAAAGGATAGTCCACAGAAAATCTATGACTGCGCTATTGAGGCTACAAAATTAGTTGGAGGACTTCCATTATATTATAATGATGAAGTTGTAGTACCTGGAATCGTAAAAGAGATGGGTTGGACAATAGAAGAAGCGAGAGATTATGCACTGATTGGATGTCAGGAAATTACAGGCTCTGGATTTGAGTATGCATGCTGTAATGGAATCATTGCTCCACATGGAACCATTTATTACAGTGTTTGCCTGACAATGGCGTTAAATGATGGTAAAAATCCGGCAAACGGAGAGCAGAGTTCTATACATACCGGATATCTGTATGATATGAAATCTATGGATGAAGTGAAAGCTGCATATTTGAAAATGGCAGATTATGCATTATCTCTTCAGACAGTTATTAATAACTATAATGAATACATGGTGGAATATAATATGTGTCAGCCACAGCTTTCTATTTCTATGGAAGGATGCATGGAAAAAGGTGATGACGTTACCTGGGGTGGTGCCAAGTATACAACATTTGGAGGAACCGGAACTGGTCTTGCAACTGTGGCAGATTCTCTTTGCACAATTGAATATGCATGTTTTGACAAGAAAATCTGTACAACAAGAGAGTTATATGATGCGATGATGGCAAACTGGAAAGGATACGAAGACTTACAGCAGAGACTTCTTGCAGAGGTTCCACACTTTGGAAATAATGATCCATATGCAGATAAGTGGATGAAATTTGCAACAGAGTCTTATGCGGATCTTTGTAAAACAAAATCCGCACATTTTGCAAAATATTACAGAGCAGGTCTTTACGGAGCGTCCGATCATGTACAGCAAGGCTATGTAACATGGGCAACTCCGGATGGTCGTGAGGCAGGAACTCCAATTGCGGATGCAGCTTCACCGGCACAAGGAAGAGATAAAAATGGTCCGACAGCAGTATTAAATTCTTCCTGCTGCTATGAACACAGTCGTTTTATGGATGGCGTTTGCCTGAACTTAAGGATTCACCCGTCCGCACTTGCCAGAGAAGATGGAGAGAAGAAACTGGCAGATATGATAAAAACCTATCATGGAATGGGAGGAGCAGAAGTACAGTTTAATGTTGTTTCGGCAGAAACGATGCGTAAGGCACAGGAAAAACCGGAAGATTACACAAATCTGGTAGTACGAATTGCCGGATATTCCGCATACTTTGTGGAACTAACAAGAGATCAGCAGAATGATTTGATCGCAAGAAACGAAAATATGATCTAAGAAATAGAAATGTGACGTTCATCGGAAGGGAATGCTTCCTTTCCGATGAACATAAGAGAGGAGATTTTATTATGGTAACAAATTATACAATGCTTTGCCCGGTTGTATTCGGAGCAGGCGCACTTGGCGAACTTGGAAATAAAGTAAAAGAACTGGGAGGAAATAAAGTTTTCTGTATTTATGATGCAGGTGTAAAAAATGCAGGACTTGCAGAAAAAATGACAAAGGTTCTGGATGAAAATCAGATCGAATATGAAGTATATGAAGACGTAAAACCGGATCCGGCAGACACAATTATTGATCAGATCGCTGATATCGCAAGAAAGTCAGGAGCAAATCTTGTAATCGGTCTTGGCGGAGGAAGCAGTCTGGATGCTGCAAAATCAGTTGCCGGACTTCTTACAAATGAAGGACTTGTTTCTGAATATTATGCAGAAGATCAAAAAGGCTTTGTAAATGCAACTGCACCGATCATCCTGATCCCAACGGCAGCAGGAACCGGAAGTGAAGTAACAGTAATGGCTGTAGTTACAGATACAAAAAAGGGAGTGAAAAGAACAATCCTTAATCATGCGAACATGGCAATCGTAGATCCTGAACTGACTTTGACGGTTCCGGAACATGTAACAGCTGCAACCGGTATGGATGCATTGTCACATGCAATTGAGGCATATACCTGTACAGGAACGAATCCATTATCTGATACGCTTGCATTAGAGGCAGTGACACGAATTGTAGAAAATCTGAGTAAAGCATGTGAAGATGGAAGTAATCTGGATGCAAGAACGAATCTTTGCCTTGGAAGTAACTTCGCAGGAATTTCATTTTCTGCTGCCGGCGTGCATTTCGGACATGCAGCAGCTCATGAATTAGGAGCGAGATATCATATTCCACATGGCACCTTATGTGCGATCATGCTTCCGGAAGTTATTGAATTCAGTGCAGATGTTCTGCCGGAGAGAATTCAGAAGATTGCCGATGCAATGCATATTGATATAGCAGAAGGAACGACAGATGCTGAAGCGGGAAAGATTGTGGCAGATTATCTGAGAGATTATATGAAGAAAATAAAGGTGCGTTCTTTGAAAGAATGTGGTCTTACAAGAGAAGACGCTGTTGCATGTGCAGAAGGTGCAGTTACAAATAACTGGTTTATCATTCTTTCTCCAAAACCGTGTGATGTAGAAAAGATGAGAGAACTCATTGGAAAAGCATATGACAATTATCAATAGGAAGCATAAAAAGAATTATATCGGATGATAAAAGGAGGCGTAAAAATGTATCAGAATGTACCAATTACAGAACGCGTCAAAAGAATACGAAAAAAATATCGTACAACAAAACCGAAAATTGATTTGAACAGATATAAACTGGTAACAGAGTTCTATATGGAAAATCCAGATATTACCGGTATTTTAAAAAGAGCAAAAAATCTAAGAAATTTGTTTGAAAAAATGCCAACACCTGTAAATGAAGACGAATTAATCGTTGGATTTGCAGCAGAAACTTACAGAGGGTGTGCATTATATCCGGAAAATTCCTTCTGGTGGTTCATGGATGAAATAGATACTCTTCCGACACGTGACGTGGACCCGTATGATATTGATCAGGAGACTTACGATTATATCAAGAAAACAGGACATTTCTGGGATAAAAATTGCATGAGCGCAATTATTGATCAATATCTTCCGGAAGGTTATAAAGACAAGAATGTAGTAGGTTCCGGTGTTTTAAATTTCGTTGCCAAAGGAAATACACAGAATCCGATCGGTCATTTCTGCGGAAATTTCTGGACGGTAGTAGACAAGGGATTTGGAGCTATTCGAGATGAGGCTAAGGCCAAGATGGATGAACTGGAAGAAAAAGGAATCCAGGGTGATGAAGGAAAACGATATAGTTTCTATAGAGCGGTATATATTGTTTCGGAAGGAATCATTATCTACACAAAACGATATGCAAAAGAATGCGAAAGACAGGCAGAGATTTGTACAGATCCAAAGCGTAAAGAAGAATTATTACAAATGGCGGACAGCCTGAATTGGATCATGGAGAAACCATGCCGTACTTATCAGGAAGCGTTGCAGGCATGCTATATGTACCAGCTTGGTCATATTCTGGATGCGCAGCTGCATGGAATCAGTTACGGGCGTCTGGATCAGTATGTCGGCAAGTATCTGGAGCGTGATCTGAAAGAAGGAAGAATTACAGAAGAAAAAGCACAAGAACTAATGGATATGTTCATGCTGAAAGTCGCAGAATGTAATAAGGTATGGTCAGAAGGTGCAACAAGATCAGGCCCGGGTTATACATCCGGACAGCTGATTACGGTAGGCGGAACCGATAAAGACGGAAATGATGCAACCAATAAAGCAACATATATGATTCTGCAGTCTTCTGCAAGATTGAAATTACATAATCCACCGGTAGCATTAAGAGTGCATGATAATACACCGGCAGAACTTTGGGAAGCAGGAATTGAAACAACAAAACAGGTTGGTGGAGTTCCTTGTTTTGAATATGACGAAGAGGCCGAAAAAGCACTTGTGAAACGAGGTATTCCGATTGAAGATGCAAGAAATTATTGCCTGATCGGATGCGTGGAACCTTGTGTATGCGGAAGTGATTTCGCAAACTCAGGTGGAGATGGCAATGCTGCGTATACGATTCTGCCGGCGGCACTATGGTGTGCAATTAATAATGGTGTAAATCCATTCCGTTTTCCGGGAGCACCGGAGCCGACAGCGTCAGGTCCGAAGACAGGATATTTGTATGATATGAAGAGCATGGACGATGTGCTGGAAGCATATAAAACACAGATGGACTTCTTTACAAAATGGCAGGTAAGCATGGTCAATTGCTATGAATATATCTATGCATTCCACAGACCGTTACCACTTCTTTCGGCTACAATGGACGGATGTATGGAAAGTGGCCTGGATGTTCTGTGGGGAGGCGCAAAGTACAATGGCGCAGGTAATTCCAGCATAGGACATGGGACCGTTGCTGACAGTTTAAATGTGATCAATCAAGTGTGTTTCGAAAAGAAGATTGCTACAACAAGGGAATTATACGATGCTTTAATGGCAAATTGGGAAGGATATGAAGACTTGCATCAGTATATTTTAGGTAAAGTTACACATTTTGGAAATAATGACCCGGAAGCAGATAAATATCTTTCTTTTGTAGCAGATACTTATGCAGATGGAATTACACGTGGCAAGAGTCCTCGCGGATGTGACTGGTCCGCAGGATGCTGGCCGGTAACACTCAATGTCGTTATGGGAATGTTCAATGCAGCTACACCAGATGGCAGAAAGACAGGAGATCCTTTGTCTGATGGTATTTCACCGGTACAGGGAATGGATAAAAACGGACCATTTTCAACCATTAACTCTATGTTGAAATTTGATCAAAGTAAATATGCAAATGGTACATTGTGTAATATGAAATTCCATCCAACCGCGTTACAGGGAGAACATGGAGATGAAAAACTCAGAGCGGTAATGGAGTCTTATTTCCGCGGAGGCGGCATGGAACTGCAGCTTAATATTGTTTCAGCTGACACTTTAAGAGATGCCCAGAAGCATCCGGAAAACTATCAGGATCTGGTTGTGCGTGTTGCTGGATTTTCGGCATATTTCGTTGAAGTATTCAAAGAATCGCAGGATGACCTGATCCGCAGAACAGAAATGTGCCTGTAGCAGTAAAAAAAGGCAAAAAGCTAATAATGTAAAAGGCATCGTTTCATCCCCACCCTCCGAATGAAACGATGCCTTAAAAAATTTTTTGATAAAATAAGAATTAGTGAGGATTACGAAGCGGATCAAAATTTTTATCCAGAATATTCATAATCTTTTCACCTATAATAATACGAAACATAACATTCATGTCGCTAAAATCAATACCGGTAAGATCTACAATCTGGTTTAAACGGTATTTCATCGTATTATAATGCAAGTGTAAATGATTTGCAGCTTCGGTAATATTCTGGCAATAACGTACATAAGTAAACAATGTTTCCACAAGATTTGTGCCGTGTGTGGCATCTCGCTTCTGAAGAATGGAAATGCTTTCAGGAATTAAATCTATAAGATTACAGCATTCCTGAAAATGGATAAATAAATGGATAAATTTCCAATCATCATAATCGATGATGGTATCCGTCAGATTGAAACGTGATTTTATTTCAATACAGGCCAGGCTTTGCATATAATGGCGGCAGGCATCGGTATAAGACTTAAATGGCAGGCTGATGCCGGCAATTAAATTATTGGACTTTAAAAAAGTTTGTAATTGTTTGCGGAGCAGATTTAAAGAGTCTGTCGGAACAATCATAAGAATGAGCTGGTTATAAAAGGTGACACAAAGGGAGTGAAACATATTTTGCAATTGTTTTTTAAAAAAGTATAATCGGTCTATTGTACTTTTCTGGATATTATATTGAATTGCAACAACACTGATCTGCTGTGAAATATTCAGGTGATAGAGTTCAGCACGTGCAGTGATCGCATCCGGAGAAGAAATTTTTCCACTTAAAATATCCACCAAAAAATCTTCAATCTGCTGATTGGCAGAAGGAAGGCGTGATTTAGAATCGGACATAGCAATAGAAAGAAAATCACATAGTATAGCTAGGGCGTTTTTCTCAATATCGTTAATAGTATGATTGTATTCGAAAAGTTTTAAATATCCAAGTAGTTGATTTCCGCGGATAATGCGCCCGGCAATAATCGGTGTTTTCTGATATTCTACAGAGCCTTCCGCAAAAAGAAGCAGATCCGGAAAGTCTTTGTGGATGACCGGCGGCTGTTCGTCTACCATTCCGCTTAAAAAAGATTCCGGCAAATGGCCGGTTTCCATTGCGTGCTGTAAAACAGGATCATCAATGCCGGAATAAACGCCTGCTGAACCGATGACAGCCAGAGAGGTGTCTACAAGCAGCATTGGATTGTTGAGAAAACGATAACCGGCATCCAAAAGAGCTTGTGTTTCAGCATTTAAGTGACATAGAGACATTAATTGATATGCATAATTGTTAATCTTTGCCTGTTTGTCAAAAATCTGCTGGATTTTCAGTTTTAATTTTTCAAAAGTATCGGAATCTTTAGTGATAATAAGATTCAATCCACTGATCTGAAAATAGTCTTCGGATATTGGAGTATCTTCATAGATCAGAAGACTCATATTTTCCAGATTGTTTTTAAATTTTTTGATTGCAGACGATTTGAAAGCATACAAATAATCTGTTGATAGATTCTTGCGTGAATGGGGTGGAAGCATAGCCCAGAAGTTCAGCAAGACTTTATCAGGAGTTGCAGCAACAACAAGTTCTGAATGGTCAAGGTTTTTACAAATAGATGCGAATGTAATGCTCATGAATTCCCCTTCTTTCATAAAAATTTGCAATTAAATCAACAGTAATTATAACATGTTTAAGTTTTAACAAACATATAAAAAAAGACAACCGAATTGTAAAATATTACAAGCAAGGGTGAAAAAAAGTGTATATTAATGTAAAAAAAGTAGGTTATTTTCTGATGAAGAATAGAAAAAGTGAGAGTATGATGAAAGAAAGTAAAAAAATGGAGGACGAGAAACTATGAGTGATAAAAAATTAACGGGGCGTCTATATGATATACAGGGATTTTCCGTACAAGACGGACCGGGTATACGAACAACAGCATTTCTTAAAGGGTGTCCGCTTCGGTGTCCGTGGTGTCACAGTCCGGAATCACAGTCCTTTAAAAAGCAATTAAGCTGGATGGCAATGCGATGTCTTGGAACGGAAGCTTGTAAGGAACGCTGCATAAAAGCCTGTTCAAAAAAAGCGATAGAATTGGGAGAAAAAAGAGAGGATATTACAACACATACGCAATTGCAGCTTGTGCATGTAAAAAGGGATATTTGTGATAATTGCGGAGAATGCACAGATTCCTGCTATGCAGAAGCTTTATATTTATGTGGAAAAGATTATACCGTGGATGAATTGGTGGAACGATTGCTGCAAGATCGGAATTTCTATGAAAGATCCGGAGGCGGTGTGACAATTTCCGGCGGAGAAGCTCTCTGCCAGATCGATTTTGTAGAGGAAGTATTGAAGCGGTTGAAGGAGGAAAATATCAATACAGCACTTGACACGACCGGATATGCGGAATGGGAAGTGCTTTCGAGAACAATGCCGTATGTAGATCTGTATCTGTACGATCTGAAACATATGGACAGTAAAAAACATGAAGAAGTAGTAAAAGTACCAAATGAAAAGATTTTAGCGAATGCGAAAAAATTGGCTGAAAATGGGAAAAAATTACAAATTCGTATTCCGGTCATTCCGTTATTTAATCATGATGAAGAAAATATCAGAAAGACGGCAGAATTTTGTAAAGAATTAGGAGATGCAGTTACAATGATTCAATTATTGCCGTACCATAATCTTGGAGTAATGAAATATCTTCGCATCAGTGATAAACCGGTGGCTGAGGCGACTCCGCCGAGTGAAGAATACATGCAGAAGTTGAAAGGTATTATGGAAGAGTATGGACTAAATGTTTCCATTCATTAAAAAAGAAGATTATAAAGGAGAAGATACCGTGGTGTGCTGTATATCAGTGCAGAACAGTATCTTCTTTTTTTGTAATGATGGTTTATTTGTGCTAGAATAGAAACGACTAGTTACAAGGAGAAAATCAATGAGAGAAGAGAAGATGAAATATGAACGGCTCAGTAAACGTGCGCTGGGGTGCATGTATGTGTCGACCGTGATCTTAAGTGTTATTCTGCTGGCAGCGATCATCTGCGTAAATGCATTCTGGCTCAGTCCAAAAGATATCCGGATTGGCGAGATAATATCCTTGGTGCTCGTTGTTCTGATCATTCTGAACTGTGTGATCAGCCCGTATTTCCGATACCGGAGATATGGTTATCACATAGATGAAGAATGTATAGATACGGTCGAAGGGTATCTTTTCATAGAGCGCAATATTGTTCCGATGGAACGGTTACATAAACTGCAGGTGGAGAGAGGCCCGGTTGCCAGAGCTTTCGGCGTGGCAAATGTAGTTGTGACAACAGCAGGTGGAGATGTAGAGATCAATCTTCTGGAAGATGAAAAAGCGGAACAGATCGCAGAGAATTTACAGAAGCGGATCAATCAGATCGCAGCGGAGGAAAAACATGGAAACGACAGAAACGAAATTTAGAAACCATATCTCCATTGTGATTGAACGATTTGGAACTATATTTATAGGAATCGTGATTGTACTTGCAGGATCGGCACTGGATGACCTGAAAGAAATTGTAAAGCATATGGATAATCTGAAAGAATATCTGGCAGATGAGTTTGCGGGAGCCAGTCTGTTTCTTGTATTGTTCCTGATTGCTTTATTCTGGCAGCTCCGCCGTTGGGCGAAAACTTATATTTCTATCCAGGGGCAGGCAATCGTGATTGAGAAAAATACATGGAACCGCAAGGTGCAGACGATCGGCATCAAGCATATTTCCAATGTCAATCTCTCACAGAATATTCTGGAAATGATGCTTGGCACATGCACTGTGAAACTGGATACAGACAGTTTCTCAACGGCAGATGATACAGACGTAAAACTAGTGCTGAAAAAAGAAAAAGCAGAGTGGTTCCGTCAGACGGTTTTTGCGATTATGGAGTCGGAAGGTAACCGTTCCGGGGCAGAAGTTTATGCGCAGGATGCGAATCATCAGACAGAAAGTGGCGCGTACAAAGAAACTGCCGGGATAACAGATGAGGAAAACGGTAAAAACATCACAGAGACAACGGTGACAGCAAATGTAAATGATATGATCTGGCATGGAGTGTTTGCGATTAATTTATTTGCTGTTTTGCTTGCAGTTGGAGGAATCGGAGGCTCCGTATCAAAATTGCTTTCTGGCATACAGGAAGGAATTTCAGGACAAAATATTCTGGAAATAATATCAGGTTGGGCGGTAGCATTTTTTATCGGCGCAACAGCAGTCTGGGATACGGTGAAGGATTTTATTAAGTATTATCAGTATCAGGTTACACGAAAAAGTGATAAGATCTATATTTCTTACGGACTTTTAAAGAAAGTAAGCTATGTAATTCCGGTAAAGCGGATTCATGGTGTAACGGTGAGACAGACATGGATTGCAAGGATTTTTAAGAGATACCGGGTGGAACTTATCAATGTCGGAATGGGAGATGACGATGAAGAAAAGGACGCCTTTTTCCTTTTGTATCAGAGTCATGCAGACGTGATTGAAAAAATGCAGAAACTTCTGCCGGAATTTGCAGAAGCAATGAAACTTCCGCTGCAGAGACAGAAGAAGTCGGTTATCTTTCTTAAGGCAATCCCGGCAGTGATCTGGGCAGTTGCATTATTTGTGGCAGATCGGTTTGCGAAAGAAATCATAGGATCCCATTTTCTGTGGATTAATCTGGCGTGTGTCTGTGGATGGCTGGTTGTATTGGTGATGCTTGCGGGCGGCTATGTTACGGATGCATTTGCCTGTGATAAGAAGAGTCTGGCCGTATCAAGCGGTGTATTTGGTCGAGAAACCACATACATGCATTATCCGCAGATCCAGTATTTTTCATTTAATCAGAATATAGTGGCAAAGAAACTGCGTGTTGTGAAGGGAAATGCATATCTTCTTGCGTCGGCATCGGATTCCAGACATGATCTTCCGTATATGCCAGAAGAGGCTGTGGAAGAATTGAAAGAATATTTTTGAAAAAGATGGTCTTGTAACATAAATAACTGCGAAAGATGAGGGGAAAGTATGATAGAGACAGGTGTTGTAAATGGAAGATTCCAGGTATTGCATTTAAAGCATATGGAATATATTCTGGCGGCAAAGATGCGGTGCCGGAAACTGTATATCGGGCTTACGAATCCGGACGGGAGAATGACCGGCGATTCGGTAAATGATCAGAACCGATCCACAAAAGCGGCAAATCCGCTGACGTATTTTGAACGTTATGAGATGATAAAAGGTGCCATGCAGGAATTTAAAGTCCCTGAGCAGGAATATGATATTCTGCCGTTTCCGATTAATTTTCCGGAATATATTGCAAATTATATGCCGGAAGATGCGACGTATTTTATGGGACTCAGTGATGCGTGGGATGAAGAAAAATATAAGATCCTGCGAAGCTTGAAGCTGGATGTAGAAGTTCTCTGGCGAAGAGAAGAAAAAGACCGCGGAGTCAGTGCTTCATGGGTGCGAAGCTGTATTGCCATGGATGAAGAATGGGCGCATCTTGTCCCGAAGAGCGTGTATAAGTATCTGACGGAAACACATCTCGTGGACAGGATCAAGCATCTGGAGAAAATCCGGATCGAAGAGAAAATGGTGCTGTAAAAATAGCAGAAAAAAGTATTAAAAAATAGAAACAATATTGGTAGATAGTGAAAAAGCATTAATAGTTAAAAAACGCCTGCCATTTGCAATATATTTCACTGGCACCGAACATTCAGACCATTTGTGGATATATCAATATAACAGGATGGCAGGCGCTTTTTGCAACTACTCTTCTACGAATTTTACTGCAGTTCCGTAAGCCATGATTTCAGCAGCACCCTGTACGACAGTACTGGATGCATAGCGGATATTAATGACGGCGTCGGCACCGCATTTTTCGGCTTCTTCGCTCATGCGCTTTGTGGCGATGGCACGGGCTTCATTCATCATTTCTGTATAAGAAGTAAGTTCACCGCCTACAAGTGTCTTAAAGCTGTTTACAAGGTCTTTTCCAAAATGTACAGACTGGATCATATTTCCTTTTACAAGTCCGATCATTTCAAATTTCTTTCCGGTTATATAATCTGTGTTTACTAATATCATAAATAAAATCCTTTCTGATTAATGTTAAGATGTTAGGGGAAAATCCTGACATCTTGTTAATTAAATTGTCAAAGTAGTTACGGATGACCTATGGCAGTCGTTATTACAGATAAACCGCCAGACTGACCCGAGCCGGACTAGCTCAGATGCAGGACATCCTTAATGGTATAATATCCAGGACCTTTATTAGCAAGATACGCTGCGCAGTCGCAGGCGCCTCTTGCGAAACATTCCCAGTTGTAGCAGTGGTGAGTGATTTCCAGACGTTCTCCCATGCCACCAAAGAATACAGTGTGGCTACTTGGAATATTGCCGGCGCGCAGAGAATGATAACCGATTGTTCCAGGTTCTCGCGGAGAAACTCCTTCCCTGCCGTATACAGCGATATCGGATAATTCTTTGCCAAGTGCATGTGCCATGGTCTCACCCATTTCTTTGGAAGTACCGCTCGGTGCATCTTTCTTCCACTGATCATGCATCTCAAGAATCTCAATGTCCAGTTCTTCCCCAACTGTCTTTGTGATAAATTCCAGAACTTTATTCATGACATTGACGAGTTTGGAAGTGTTGGCTGCATAGAGCATTGGAATAGAAGAAGCAGCATCTTCAAAACGTTTCATCTCTTCGTCGGAGAAACCGGTAGAACCGCAGACCAGACCTTTTTTATGTCTGATGGCAAGATCCAGAACTTCCATAGCCATCTCTTTAGTAGAAAAATCGATGATCACATCGCATTTGTCAATAACGGATTCGAGATCATCTACAACCGGAACGTGCAGTTCTTTTCCGACCATTGCGACAGTTCCGAGATCTGTTCCGATGTAATCGCGCCCTTTTGGACCGATACCGGCAACCAGTTCCATGTCATCACGGGAGGCTGCAACCTGTGTGATCAATTTGCCCATTTTCCCTCTTGGGGCTGTTACGATAACTTTCATAAATGTAAACTCCTTTCGTATACGTTTTCAACACGTACCGGGAAATCCCTTTTAATAATTTCAGTTTACCACAAAAGACGAGCAGGAGTTGCATTTTTTTCAGAAAGAGGCTATAATTCTTTTTATAATCTTGAGAGGAAATTTACAGAAAATAAGAGGTATAGAGCATGAAGAAAAGAGTAGTCGTTGCGCTGGGACATCGTGCCCTTGGTACGACCTTGCCGGAGCAGCAGGAAGCAGTTAAGAAAACATCAAAAGTAATCGCGGATCTGATCGAGGACGGATATCAGGTTGCCATTACACACAGCAACGCACCGCAGGTAGGTATGATCCCTAAAGCGATGACCGAATTTGGAAAACCACACGAGACCTATACAGCGGCGCCAATGTCTGTATGTTCTGCCATGAGCCAGGGCTATATCGGATATGACCTTCAGAATGCGATTCGCGAGGAACTTTTAAACAGAGGCATTTACAGAACAGTCAGCACGATCCTGACACAGGTAGTTGTGGATCCATATGATGAAGAATTCTATACACGGACAAAGTTACTTGGACGTTATATGAATGTGGAAGAAGCAAATGAGGAGCGTAAGAAGGGTAATTATGTAGTAGAGGAACCAGGCAAAGGGTTCCGCCGCATCGTGTCTGCACCGAATCCGGTACGCATTGTAGAGATTGATGCGATCAAGGCTCTTCTGGATGCAGATCAGATTGTTATTGCGTGCGGTGGTGGTGGTATTCCGGTTCTGGAACAGGATAACCATTTGAAAGGTGCAAGCGCTGTCATTGAGAAGGATCTGACTGCCGGAAAGATGGCAGAGGATACACAGGCAGACGAGCTGATCATTCTGACGAGTGTAGATCAGGTGAAAATTAATCTCGGACGTGACAATGAAGAAGCACTGGGCGAGATTTCCGTAGAAAATGCGAAGAAATATATGGAAGAGGGACATTTCGGAGAGTATAATATGCTTCCGAAGTTAAGTGCTTCTGTTTCTTTCATTGAAAAAGGAGAAGGAAGAAGCGCACTCATTACTTCTTTTGATAAGCTTGGCGAAGCTTTAAAAGGAAAGACAGGAACTAAGATTTCTTAAGAAATTCGTTTAAAATGTCTGCAATCTGGTTATACTACCGGAAAAATGAAGGAGGTAACCGATGAAGGCAAGAGTGATGGATGGCTGCATTTCCTGCGGTGCATGTGTGACAACGTGCCCGGAAGTATTCTCGTTTGATGAAGATGGACTTGCGGAAGCATGTGGAGAAGTTGCATCGGAATATGAAGAAGCAGCAAAAGAAGCAAGAGATGACTGTCCGGTATCTGTGATTGATATTGTGGAGTAATAAAATGCGAAGATAAACTGGGGTATGGTGAAGAACTGTACTCCTGTTTTTGTTTATCGGGAAAGAACTTTCCTTATATATAAAAACGCTCCACCAGATGTGCACCTGTACGAATAAGCAGCGTGCTGCATATAATAAATATAAGAATAATACGAGTGGAAGTGTCAGTGTGCGTTTCAGTGAATTTCAGGAAAAAGAAGTGATCAATGCGTGTGACTGTTGCAAACTTGGATATGTAGAAGATCTGGTCATAGATGAGAAAAAAGGAAAAATTGAAGCAATCATTATACCAAAAGGGCGGGGGATCTGTAATTTTTTCTGTGAGGATGGAGAATACATCATTCCATTTGCCTGTATTAAACGGATTGGACCGGATATTATTCTGATTGAAATGCATGAAGAAAAGTAAAATGTTTCTTTTGATGTTTGACTTCTCTAAGAGCAACCGATATACTAAAAGATAGAATGTATGAAAGGAATTTAGTGTGATGAAATGTCCATATTGTGGTAATTCAGATACAAGAGTTATAGATTCAAGACCGGCGGAAGAAGGCAATTCTATCCGCAGACGCAGATCCTGTGATGCATGCGGGAAACGTTTCACGACTTATGAAAAGATAGAGACGATTCCGCTGATCATTATTAAAAAGGATGATAACAGAGAACAGTATGACCGAGGCAAGATTGAAAGAGGAATTTTAAGAGCTTGTTATAAACGTCCGGTATCGGCGGCAAGGATCCAGAAGACAGTGGAAGCTGTGGAGACACAGGTGTTCAGTCTGGAAGAGAAAGAGATTGCAAGCAGTACGATCGGTGAGATCGTTATGGATGCGCTGAAAGATCTGGACGAAGTTGCATATGTAAGATTCGCATCTGTATATAGGGAGTTTAAGGATGTGAATACATTTATGGATGAATTGAAGAAGATTCTGGATGGACAGGAACAATAAAGTTTTACAATATTCTGTACAGGATATAATATAGTGAGATGAGTACAAATAGACAGGGTGATTAGACTATGAGAACATATAAATTAACGATTTCCTATGATGGAAGCAGGTATCAGGGATGGCAGCGGCAGGCGACGACAGACAATACGATCCAGTTTGTACTGGAATGGAGCATTGGCAAATTAGTCGGATACCGCGTGCGTGTAGACGGTTCGGGGAGAACAGACGCCGGAGTACATGCAAGAGGTCAGGTGGCAAGTGTGAAGCTTTCCAAATTGTATGATCCACAGGAGATGAAGGATTCGTTGAACCGTTATCTCCCGGAGGATATCCGTATCGTGAAGGTGGAACTGGTGCGAAATGGATTTCATGCCAGAAAAAGTGCCAAAGGCAAGAAATATGAATATTATATTGACTGCAGAGAAAAACCGGATGTATTTTCCAGAAGATACTGCTATCATTATCCGGAAAAATTAGATATAGAAGCGATGCGTGAGGCCGTGCCATATCTGCTGGGACCGAAGAACTTTACAAGTTTTACGGATGATAAGGATTGCAAAGATCCGATCCGCAAGATCACCAATATCAAGATTGTAAGTTCCGGTGAGAAGGTGCGTATCACTTTCTATGGAACTGGATTCTTATATCATATGGCACGTATCTTGACAGGTACTTTGCTGGAAATCGGTACCGGCAAGCGTGAGGCATCGATGCTTCCGGTTGTGATTGCGGCAGAAGACAGAAGCCTTGCCGGATTTCTCGCGCCAGCCAGAGGTCTGTTTTTAAGAAAAGTGTATTATTAGAAGGAAAACGAACAGATGAAATGTATATCATGGAATGTAAATGGAATTCGTGCCTGCGTAAAGAAAGGATTTCTTGATTTCTTCAAAGAAGCGGATGCAGATATTTTCTGTATTCAGGAAACGAAGATGCAGGAAGGACAATTAGATCTGGAGCTGGATGGATACGAACAGTACTGGAATTATGCCGTGAAGAAAGGTTATTCCGGAACGGCGGTATTTACAAAAGAAAGGCCCCTTGCTGTTACTTATGGCATGGCAATTGAAGAACACGATCAGGAAGGCCGTGTAATCACACTGGAGTATGAGGATTTTTATTTTGTGACAGTGTATACGCCGAATTCACAGAGCGAACTGGCAAGACTGGATTACAGAATGACATGGGAAGATGATTTTCTCGCTTATCTGAAAGGGCTGGAAGAGAAGAAACCAGTGGTTTTCTGTGGGGATCTGAATGTTGCACACAAAGAGATCGACTTGAAGAATCCGAAGACGAACCGTAAGAATGCCGGATTTACAGATGAAGAACGTGGAAAATTCACAGACCTTCTTGCAGCAGGATTTACAGATACATTCCGTTATCTGTATCCGGATGTGGAAGGAATTTATTCTTGGTGGTCTTACCGTTTCAGCGCAAGGGCAAAGAATGCAGGATGGAGAATTGACTATTTTTGTGTATCGGACTGCCTGAAGGATAAGATTGAAGATGCGAAGATCCTGACCGACGTTATGGGATCGGATCATTGCCCAATCGAACTGGACATTGCATTATAGTGAAGAGAGGAAGAGACGGATGGATAGTCGTGTATCTGTAATCAGCATTATTATAAAAGATGAAGAGGCAGCAGTAACGGTGAATGAACTGCTTCACGAATTTAGAAATTATATTGTCGGAAGAATGGGCATTCCGTACCGGCAGAGAGAAGTGTCGATCATCAGTGTGGTGCTGGACGCGCCGGGAGATGTGACAAGCTCTCTTTCCGGAAAACTTGGAATGTTAAAAGGAGTCAGTGCAAAGACACTGACTGCAAAGTTGTAAACACGACGATTTGAAAATTAGAAATATTTAGAATGCAGTGATGGAATAATAAAAAGAGCGGAATCACCGGCTACAGCCGGTTGATTCCGCTTTGTAATTCGTCTGCCCATTTCTGAAGATTGTATGTACGTCCGCCAAATAATTTTAAGATGACACCGGTTGGGTGTTCATGTCCGGCAAATGCATTTGCTTCGTCTGTATCGACGTGCATGGCGAGTGCAAAGTCCGGGTGTACACGGACAACAACATCAGCAAAGATCAGAGAGCGTTCAAAACTCTCCATAATGACGAACACTTCATCTTTGTCTTTGACATTTAACTGGACTGCCTGCACTGGAGTCATGTGGATATGGCGCTTTGCAACAATCACACCGTGATCGAGTTCAATCTCACCGGCAGGACCGAGCAGCGTGCAGCCGGGTGTGCCCTTCGTATCGCCGGATTGACGGATGATGCCCGGAATGCCGAGCTTTCGTGAATCAGTCATGGAAATCTCCACCTGTGTCTCATTACGGAAAGGTCCAAGCAGAGCAACATTTTCAAATGTTCCTTTCGGACCTTTGATCGTAACGCGTTCTTCACAGGCATACTGACCAGGCTGGCTCAGATCTACCCGGTGGGTGATCGTTTTCCCTTTCCCAAATAAGTGTTCAAAATCTTCCTGGCACATATGGATGTGTCTTGCGCTTGTTTCGATTGGTATTGCAAGTCCCATAGTATCTGAGCCTCCTTCTATTATCTGCATTAATTTTTATTCATAGCCATTTTCTGAAAACCTTATTAGAAATATTGTAACAGAGTGCGTTCGGTTTTTCAATCAAAAGTATCAACAACGACATTTTTCGTTGACAAAGAGGGCTTTTTTTTCTATAATTTTTAACGAGGTAAAGCAATGGCGTTTTCATCTAAGGCATGAGAACGCCCATTTTTACATACAGCAGTAAATGCAGGAGGTGCATATAATGAATAATTATACGCGTGAAGATATTTTACAGATGGTAGAAGAAGAGGATGTGGGATTCATCCGGCTGCAGTTTACCGATATTTTCGGAACATTGAAAAATGTAGCGATCACTACCAGCCAGTTGGAGAAAGCGCTGAATAACCAGTGCATGTTTGATGGCTCTTCCATTGAAGGCTTTGCAAGGGTGGAAGATTCGGATATGTATCTTTATCCGGATCTGAATACATTTGAGATTTTTCCGTGGAGGCCGCAGCAGGGTAAAGTTGCAAGACTGATCTGCGAGGTGCATAAAGCAGACGGAACACCATTTGAGAGCGATCCGAGATATGTACTGAAGAAAGTGATCGAAGAGGCAAAAGAGATGGGATATCAGTTTAACGTCGGGCCGGAATGTGAATTTTTCTTATTCCATATGGATGATGACAGTGTACCGACAACGATTTCCCATGAGCGAGCCACATATTTTGACCTTGGACCATTAGATTTCGGTGAAAATGCGAGACGTGACATGGTATTGACAATGGAGGATATGGGATTTGTCATCGAGGCATCTCACCACGAGATGTCGCCGGCACAGCATGAGATTGATTTCCAATATGACGAGGCGTTGTCTGCGGCAGACAATATCATGACATTCAAACTGGTTGTCAAGACGATTGCCAAGAGACACGGTCTGCATGCATCCTTTATGCCAAAACCGAAGTACGGAGAGAATGGTTCCGGCATGCATACGAACATGTCATTAAGCCGGGATGGTGTGAATGTATTTTCAGACAGTTCAGATGAGAAAGGGCTGAGTAAAGAAGCTTATTATTTCATCGGTGGAATTATGAAACATATCAAAGCGCTGACCTTTATTACGAATCCGATCGTGAATTCATATAAGCGTCTTGTGCCGGGATTTGAAGCACCGGTATATATTGCATGGTCAGCCAAGAACAGAACGCCATTGATCCGGATCCCGACGGCGCCGGAGGGGGAGGAGAGAATCGAGCTTCGCAGTCCTGATCCGTCAGCCAATCCATATCTGGCATTTGCAGTATGCCTTGCCGCTGGACTGGACGGAATCCGCAACAAGATCATGCCGCCAAAAAGCATTGACTGCAATATTTTTGAGATGACGGAAGAAGAGCGGGCGGCAGCTGGCGCAGAACTTCTGCCGAGAACGCTTCTGGAAGCAGCACAGGCATTTGAAGAGGACACTTATATTAAAAATGTGCTTGGCGATGATCTGACGGAAAAATATATCAAAGTGAAGACGGAAGAGTACATGAATTATCGTAATCAGGTGACAGACTGGGAAATCACAAAGTACCTGCATGTCATTTAGGCACCCTTAGTAAGAATAAAAATGAGACGACTAAAGGAGGTGTCAGCATGATAGGTATTATTGTAGTATTTCCAAAGAAGGAAAATGCAATTAATATCCGGAATCTGCTGGTGCGAAATGGAGTAAATGTTACCGGAGTGGCGACAACGGGGGCACAGGCAATGCATTATGCGGATACTGTGGATGAAGGAATTGTCGTGTGTGGTTACAAATTAAAAGATATGATGTATACGGATCTCAGAGAATATCTTCCGGAAAATTTTGATATGCTGCTTGTCGCGTCGCAGGATAAATGGAGTGACGGACTGGTGCGGGGCGTGATGGGATTGTCGATGCCGATTAAAGTGTATGATCTGATGAATACGATCGAGATGATGCTGACCGATATTGACAGGCGCAGACGGAAACGCAAGAAGCAGTTAAAAAACCGTGATCCGAAGCAGCAAGAGACAGTCAGAAAGGCAAAAGAACTGCTGATGGCACGTAACAATATGACGGAAGAAGAGGCACACAGATATTTGCAGAAAAGCAGTATGGACAGTGGAACAAACATGGTAGAGACAGCAGAGATGGTATTGAGCATTATGTCAGAGTAGAGGAGATATAGAAGATGGAATTTACAAAAATGCAGGGGTTGGGCAATGATTATGTCTATGTAAACTGCTTGAAAGAAACAATTAAGAATCCGGCGGAAGTATCGAAGTTGTCAGTGACAGACATTTTGGAATCGGTTCGGGCGGGTTGATTATGATCTGTCCGTCCAAGGTGGCAGATTTTGAAATGCGGATGTATAATGCAGATGGTTCCAGAGGTGAAATGTGCGGAAATGGCATCCGCTGTGTTGCTAAATATGTATATGATTACGGTCTTACCGATAAGACGAGCATTTCCGTGGAGACACTTGGCGGGATCAAATATCTGGATCTGACTGTGGAAGATGGCAAAGTAAGCCTTGTGAAAGTTGATATGGGAAGTCCGCGCCTTGCGCCATCCCAGATTCCGATCGTGCCGGAGAATCCGGAAGATACAAGAATCATTGATGCCCCGCTTGAAGTAGAGGGGAAGATATATTATATGACAGGAGTTTCCATGGGCAATCCGCATACAGTGGTTTATGTAGACGATGTAAAAGGATTGGATCTTTTGAAAATAGGTCCGTCTTTTGAAAATCATAAACGGTTCCCGGAGCGTATCAATACAGAATTTGCACATGTACTGGACCGTAAAACGGTAGAGATGCGTGTGTGGGAGCGTGGTTCCGGTGAAACACTTGCCTGTGGAACAGGTGCTTGCGCTGTTGCAGTAGCCAGCATTTTAAACGGGTTGACAGAGGATCGGGTAACCGTAAAACTACTGGGAGGCGATCTGCTCATTGAATGGGATAAAGAAGCAGATAAAGTCTATATGACCGGACCTGCAAAGGTTGTATTTGACGGAGAGATCGATCTTACAGATATTGATGTATAATGCGTCACACATTGAATTCCAGAAACAACAAAACAATCAGTAAAGTCATAAACAGGAGGAAGAAAGATGTTTAAAGTAAATGAAGATTATTTAAAACTGCCAGGAAGCTATTTATTTTCCACAATTGGAAAGAAAGTACGTGCTTATCAGGAAGAGAATCCGGACAAGAGCATTATCCGTCTTGGAATCGGTGATGTTACACAGCCACTGGCACCGGCAATCATTGACAGCCTGCACAGTGCAGTAGACGAGATGGCACATGCGGAGACATTCCACGGGTATGCACCGGATCTGGGATATGAATTTTTGAGAAGTGCAATGGCAAAGAACGATTATCAGGATAAAGGATGTGATATCAAAGCAGACGAGATCTTCATTTCTGACGGAGCAAAATGTGACTCCGGTAACATTCAGGAAATCTTTGCCAAAGACAATAAGATCGCCGTATGTGATCCGGTATATCCGGTTTATGTAGATACAAACGTTATGGCAGGACGTACAGGAACTTACGATGCGAAGACAGAGACATGGAGCGATGTCATTTACATGCCATGTACAAAAGAGACGAATTTTGCACCGGAACTGCCGAAAGAAACACCGGATATTATTTATCTGTGTTTCCCGAATAACCCGACAGGATCTACCATTACAAAAGCACAGTTACAGGAATGGGTAGATTATGCCAATAAAGTCGGAGCAGTCATTATCTATGATGCTGCTTATGAAGCATATATTTCTGAGGATGATGTACCGCACAGCATTTATGAGTGCGAAGGTGCAAGAACCTGCGCGATCGAGCTTAGAAGTTTCTCAAAGAATGCAGGATTTACAGGTGTCAGACTTGGCGCAACGGTGATTCCAAAAGATCTGAAATCCGGAGATGTAATGTTACATTCTCTCTGGGCAAGAAGACATGGAACGAAGTACAACGGAGCACCGTATATCGTACAGAGGGCCGGAGAAGCTGTATATTCTGAGGCTGGTAAAGCACAGTTAAAAGAGCAGATTGCCTACTACATGAAGAATGCAAAAACGATTAAAGAAGGCCTAAGAGATGCCGGATATAACGTATCCGGTGGTGTAAATGCACCGTATATCTGGCTGGAAGTTCCACAGGGAATGACATCCTGGGATTTCTTTGATCATCTGTTAAAGGATGCCGGTGTTGTAGGAACTCCGGGATCAGGATTCGGACCAAGCGGAGAAGGATATTTCCGTCTGACAGCATTTGGCTCTTATGAAAATACAGTAGCAGCCATTGAAAGAATTAAGAGGATAGGCTAATTTATTATGTTATATACAATACCGGATTATTACCGGCAGTTTCACTGCGTTGCCGGAGCCTGTGAAGATACATGCTGCGCAGGATGGCAGATTGTAGCGGATAAGTCGGCGCTCAGGCAATATAAAAAAGTAACAGGAGAATACCGAAAGGAGATTCGTGCCGGTGTGGACTGGAAAGAAGGCGCTTTCCGGCAGGATGAGGAGAAAAGGTGTTATTTCCTGAATGAGGATAATCTCTGCAATATGTACACAGCACTTGGTGAAAAGGCATTGTGTAAGACGTGTAAGCGTTATCCAAGGCATATTGAAGAATTTGAGGGTGTCAGGGAAATGACGCTCTCTGTGTCATGCCCGGAAGTAGCGAAAATCCTGCTACAAAGAAAAGAACCGGTGCAGTTTCTGATTCATGAAGATGAGAAAGAAGAGTGCTGGGATGATGCATTTGATCCATTTTTATATTCCCTTCTGGCAGATGCAAGAACAATGATGATACAGATCCTGCAGAACCGTGAACTGTCATTAAATCTGCGCACCGGACTTGTGCTTGCAATCGCCCATGACCTGCAGATCCGGATTCAGAAGCAGGAAATATTTGACGGAGAGATGGTACTGGAAAAATACCGGACAGAAAAAGCAATGGATTATATAAAAGGACAGATCGCTAAGCTTTATACAGAAGAAGAGAAGCATAGGTTCTATGAATTTATGACAGAAACTTTCCGGGATCAGTATCGGTTAGAGAGACTTCGGGATAACTGGGAACCACATCTTCTGGAAACAGAACAGTGGCTGTATGGAAAAGGTGAGGCTCACTACTATGAGCTTAGGAATGCGTTTGAAGGATGGATGGCAGAGAAGATGCCGGAATTTGAGATACAGAAAGAACAGCTTCTTGTGTATTTCTTAAGTACTTATCTGTGTGGTGCGGTTTATGATGGACATGCATATTCCAAGGCGCAGATGGCGGTTGTAAGTGTACTGCTTATGCAGGAAATTCTGATGGCGCAGTGGATAAAGAATGAAAAAGAGTTGTATTTTGAAGATCTTGTTGATACAGTATACCGCTTTTCAAGAGAACTGGAACATTCCGATCCGAATCTCAACCTGATGGAGCGTTTGATGAGTGAAAGACCGGTGCCGTGGTTTGCAAAGAAAGCTGCAGAAGAATAGAGTATAAATAAAGTTAGGAAGATAAGTAAATTGATAAATTGTTTATTTGTAGGTTTAGGTGGATTTATCGGAGCAGTCTGCCGTTATCTGATCGGTCTGCTTCCGGTTCAAAGTGAGAGCGGATTTCCATATAAGACGTTTTTGATTAATGTGGCAGGAGCTTTCCTGATCGGCTGCATTGCAACTTATGCAGGAAAGCATCCGTCAGTGAATCCTCAGCTTGTGTTATTTCTGAAAGTTGGAATCTGCGGAGGATTTACTACATTTTCTACGTTTGCTTTTGAAACAACGGATCTGTTTCAGAGCGGACACACAGTGACAGCACTTGTATATGCCGTGCTGAGTGTAGTATCAGGCGTTCTGGCTGTGTTTGCCTCCCAGCTTCTGCTTCACTAGGAAGAAGAGACCGAGGAAAGATACAAGCAGTTCGGAGATCGGAAATGACATCCAGACACCGGTCATACCGAGAATATTTGCAAGTAATATAGATAACGGAACGATAATGAGCAGTCCGCGAGCCAGGGAAATGACCTGTGCCGGGACTGCTTTTTCAATGGATGTAAAGTAAAAGGAAAGCACGATATTGAATCCGGCAAACAGGATGCCGGCAAAATAAATGCGAAGTCCTTTTACGGCGATTTGCTGCAGAAGCGGGTTCTGTTCACTGTTAAATGCAATGGTGATACCATCTGCGCCAAATAAAATTCCTGCATAAATAATAACAGAAAGTGCCGCCATCAGAAAAAGTCCGTAGCGTCTGTATTGTAATGCATGCTGCCGTTCGCCGCGTCCATAGGCACGACTGATAAGTGGCTGGGTTCCCTGTCCGATACCAGTGAAAATGGCGATGACAACGAGAATGAGATTCGCAATCACACCATAGGCTGCAACAGCCGTATTTCCTTCAAGGCGCAGCATTAACATATTAAATACGATCATAACAACACCGGATGAAACTTCGGTTACGAGGGAAGAAAAACCAAGTGCAAGTGTCGAACCTGTAAGTGAAGCGGACAATCCGGTACGGACAAGATGAAATTGGTTTTTCCTGCGGATACGGTAAATGGACTGGATGAGCATACCGAAGAGTGGAGAACATCCGGTTGCAAGTACCGCTCCGAAGATTCCCATATGAAGCGGAAAAATAAAAATATAATCAAACAGGATGTTGGCAAGGCTGCCACCGACCATTGCATACATGGCGAGATGTGGAGCACCGTCATTGCGGACGAATGCCAGAAACACTTCATTAAATATAAATGCCGGAGCAAAGAGAAGAATGATACGCAGGTAGGTATACGTCATATCAAAGACTTCTGCATTGGCTCCAAGGATTCTTGCCAGGGGAGCAGCAAAAACAAGTCCCACACAGAAGAAAAATGTGGAAAATAATGTGGCAAGAAGAATCGTATGTGTAAAAAATTTATTTGCATGGGCCGTCTTTCCCTGACTTTTGCTTACCGTATAGCGTGTTGCTCCGCCAAGACCGAGCATGAGTGCGCAGCCGTGAAGAAAATTATAGACAGGAACTGCAAGGTTCAAAGCAGTCAGACCATCAGCGCCGACACCATTTGCGATAAAGAAAGTGTCAGCCAGTATATAGAGTGAAATTCCGAACATGCCAAGCACATTCAGACTGGCATAGCGGATAAACTGTCCGAAGATAGTAGGTGAAGTTTTAGTTACCTGCATAGTAATGTCCTTTCTGGTTAAATTACGGAAGTATGTATATCGTTCATTTTTGTGAATGTTTATAATGCTTATATTATATGTGTATATGTTCCTGCGGATTGCTCGTATTCTATACGTTTACAATCCACAAGAGTATAACAGAACAAAAATCTGTTGTCCAGAAGATTACACGGAGAAGAACTTGTAAATGAAACAGCAGTAAATTATAATGATATCAAAGTTAAAAGATCTGAACCCATGTGAGCTTATATATAAGCGGGACAGGATCTCACGGAAAGCGAGGAGTCAGCTTATGAAAATGAGAAAATGGATAATATCTGTACTGGCAGTGCTTCTTGTAATTGCGCTGGCAGGATGCGCGACAAAAGAAGAAAAAGCGAAACCAAAAAAAGCGCCAGAACCACTGGTGATCAATACAAAAGATAAGAAAAAAGATTACAGTGACAAAGAAGCAAAAGCCGCAGAAGCTGCAAAGAAAGCAAAAGCGGAACAGGCGAAGAAGGAACGTGCAAAGAAAAAGCAGGAAAAAAAGCGCCAGAGGAATGGCAAACTTGTAGTGATCGATGCAGGGCATCAGGCGCGTGGCAACAATGAACAGGAGCCGGTGGGACCGGGAGCATCTCAGACAAAAGCTAAAGTTGCATCGGGAACAAGTGGTGTTTCCACAGGAAAACCAGAGTATCAGTTAACTTTAGAAGTTTCAAAGAAACTAAAAAATATACTGGAAGTGCGTGGATATAATGTGAAGATGGTGCGCACAACGAATGATGTAAATATTTCCAATGCGGAGCGTGCAGAGGTGGCGAACAATGCGAATGCAGATGCATTTATCCGTGTCCATGCAAACGGAGCAGAGAACAGCAGTGCGAATGGAATGATGACGATCTGTCAGACGGCATCTAATCAATATAATGGCAGCCTGTATAAGCAGAGCAAGGCATTATCGGAGGCAGTTCTGGACGGTGCAGTGAAAGCAACCGGAGCAAAGAGAGAACGAGTATGGGAGACAGATTCCATGAGCGGTGTGAACTGGGCAAAAGTGCCTGTGACGATTGTTGAGATTGGATATATGACGAATCCGGCGGAAGATCAGAAGATGTCTCAGGCAGACTATCAGAAGAAGATTGCATCCGGGATTGCAGATGGGGTGGATCATTATTTCGGAAAATAACTGCAGAGATAAATTTGCAAAATCTCTGTAAGATGGGTATAATGGGAAAGATTGTGAACACAGTCATTACTGAGTAAAAATAAGGGAAGAACAGGCAGGAGGAAGCGGAAAAATGGGAGCATTGTTTTTCGATATAGATGATACCCTCTTAAGTGGTGTTACGAAGAAAGTTCCGGAGAGTGCACTGGAGGGAATCCGGAAAGTTAAAGAGAATGGGCATAAAGTACTGATTAATACAGGGCGGACGATATGCAGCGTTCCGCCGATTATTAAAAAGCTTGATGTAGATGGATTTTTATGTGGATGCGGAACCTATCTGATTTATAAGAATGAGGTGCTTTTTGAGAGCCATATATCTATTGAAGAAGGAAATCGTTATATAGATCTGATGAAAAAGTATCACATTGAAGGATTTCTGGAAGGAACGGATGACATGTATTTCTCAGAACGGGTAAGTCAGTGTGAACCCGTGGAAAGTACACGGAGATATATGGCGTCCATGGGGCTTGGCAGAGAGACAAGCATGGAGAAGAAGAATTTTGAATACGATAAATTATTGATCCATATTAATAAGAAAGATCCGAACTGCAGATATCAGGAATTTTTTGCATCGATTGAAGATGGCATAGATATTATTGATCGATTAAATGGGATGTATGAACTGGTGCAGAAAGGATATTCCAAAGCAACAGCGATTGAATTTATGAGACAGCATCTGGGACTTACGAAGGACGAGGTGTATGTGTTCGGCGACAGCAGCAACGATCAGTCTATGTTTGAATATGCAAAACATTCCATTGCAATGAAAAAGCACGATCCGGTGTTAGATCCATATACAGAGTATGTGACAGATACCGTTGAAAATGATGGTGTATACAAAGCAATGCAGCATTATGGTCTGATCTAAAGAAATAAAGAAGCAGATACTTGTAAAGGATGTATGAAGCATACCGACGAATGGAAAATTATGGTCTGATTTAAAGAAATAAAGAAGTAGATAGTAGAAAGAAGGTTGAAAACGTGGGTGAGCGTTTGACAGAAAGTGATGTAGCCAAGATCAAAGAAGAGATTGAATACCGCAAACTGGTTGTGCGTAAGAAAGAACTGGAAGCAGTAAAAGAGGCAAGAGCACAGGGCGATCTGAGTGAGAATTTTGAATACAAGGCAGCAAAGCAGGACAAGAACCGGAATGAAAGCCGTATCCGTTATCTGGAACGTATGCTCAAACATGCGCAGATTGTTTCTGATGAGTCGAAAGCGGATGAAGTTGGCATTAATAATACAGTAGAAGTATATTTTGAAGAGGATGATGAGACAGAGACTTACCGGCTTGTGACAAGTGTGCGTGGCAATTCGCTGCAGGGACTGATCAGTATTGAATCACCACTTGGAAAAGCGATTCAGGGACATAAAGTTGGTGACCGTGTGTTTGTAAATACGAACGGTAATGCCGGTTATTATGTCAAGATCCAGAAGATTGAGAATACAACAGATGATTCGCAGGATTCGCTGAGAAAATATTAATATAAGCCATTTAACATGATGTTGGGGTTAAAAGATGCTATACGAATTGTTCCGTACTTCGTAGTTTTAGGCTTTTGATCCTGGCACCTTAACATATAAAGGAAAAGAGAGGGCAAAATATGAAACGAGAAAAATTCGGATCGCGTCTGGGATTCATTCTTGTATCTGCAGGATGTGCGATCGGTATTGGAAATGTATGGAAGTTTCCATACTTGTGTGGACAGATGGGAGGAGCAGCATTTATTCTGATTTATCTGGTATTCCTGTTGATCATGGGAGTGCCGGTTATGATCTGCGAGTTCGCCATCGGCCGCGGCAGTCATTTCAGTGTCGCCGCAGCATTTGAAAAACTGGAGCCGGAAGGAACAAGATGGCATATTTCCAAATGGATCGGCATTCTGGGAAGCTATCTGTTGATGATGTTTTATACGAGTGTAGGCGGATGGATGATGTATTACTGCTTCCGCAGCATACGTGGTGATTTTGTCGGAAACAGTGCAGAGGAAGTCGGTGCAAAATTCACAAAGATGCTTGCTGATGCGCCCAATATGGCATTCTGGACGATACTGATCTGTGTGATCGGATTTGCAATCTGCTGGTTTGGTATTCAGAATGGAATTGAAAAAGTATCAAAAGTTATGATGTCGGTATTGATGGTACTGATGATCATTCTTGCAGTACATTCTGTTTTCTTAAAAGGAGCCGGAGCCGGAATCCGTTTTTATCTGATTCCGGATTTCCGGAAAATGGCAGAAATTGGAATTGGAAATGTTATCTTCGGGGCGATGAGTCAGGCGTTTTTTACATTATCAATTGGTATTGGTGCTATGATGATTTTCGGAAGTTATCTGGAACGTAACCGGAGCCTTGCAGGAGAAGCACTCAGCATTACAGGACTGGATACATTCGTTGCACTGATGGCAGGATTCATTATTATCCCTGCATGTTTTGCATTTGGCATTGAACCGGGTGCAGGTCCGAGTCTGATATTTATTACCATTCCGAATATTTTTTCGCAGATGCCGGGTGGACAGGTATGGGGAGCGTTATTCTTCCTGTTTTTGACGTTTGCAGCATTTACAACGCTGGTAGCAGTATTTGAAAATATTATTTCTTTTGATATGGATCTGTTCCACTGGTCCAGAAAGAAAAGCGTAATTGTCAGTGCAATTTTGATTATTATACTGAGTATGCCATGTGTTCTTGGCTTCAATATTCTTTCTGGTATCCAGCCGTTAGGCGAAGGAAGTACAATTATGGATCTGGAAGATTTTATTGTTTCCAATAACTTCCTGCCACTTGGAAGTCTTGGCTATCTTCTCTTCTGTACGAGAGAGAATGGATGGGGCTGGAAGAAATTCTTGGAAGAAGCGAATACCGGAGAAGGAATCGGCTTCCCGAAGGGATTAAAAGGCTATGTAGGCTACGTGATTCCACTTCTTATCATCATTATTTATCTGAAAGGATATTATGATAAATTCAGCCCGCTTGGTACAACAACACTTGTAATCTGGATGGCAGTAGCTGTTCTGCTTCTTGGATTCGTGCTTTACTGTGCAGGTGGGAAAAAGAAAGAAAAGAATAAATAGAAATTAAAAGGTTTCTAATGAAATGATTTCACATAAAAGGAGGGCAACATATGAAATACCAGATTGTAGGCGATACCTTGCCGGCAGTTATCTGTCAGTTAGAACCTGGCGAGAAGATGATCACGGAAGGTGGCGGAATGTCCTGGATGTCTCCGAATATGCTTATGGAGACAACGTCGAATGGCGGTATTGGGAGTATGATAGGAAGAATGTTTTCCGGCGAGAAGGCATTTCAGAATGTTTATACCGCACAGGGAGGAGAAGGAATGATCGCGTTTGCATCCTGCTTCCCGGGATCGATTCGTGCATTTGAAATCGCACCGGGACAGGAAATGATTTTACAGAAAAGTGCATTTTTGGCAGGCGAAGTCGGTATTGAAATGTCGGTATTCTTCAACAAAAAACTGGGAACCGGCTTTTTCGGTGGTGAAGGCTTTATCATGCAGAGGATCAGTGGACAGGGAACTGTATTTGCAGAATTTGACGGACATGTCGTGGAGTATGAACTTGCACCGGGACAGCAGATTGTTGTAGATACCGGCCATCTGGCTGCAATGACAGCAAGCTGCCAGATGGACATTCGAAGTGTGCCGGGCGTTAAGAATATGCTGTTTGGAGGCGAGGGCATATTTAATACAATTATTACCGGACCGGGACGTGTATGGTTACAGACTATGCCGATTAGTAATGTGGCAGGTGTATTGAGACCGTATATGCCGAGCGGAGATTAA
>OGMW01000629.1_pt1 | contig 36800 bp, 60 predicted proteins | sample 1573281 | NCBI WGS metagenome assembly OGMW01 (sample SAMEA2581907, study PRJEB24529) | metagenome | biome: Human gut stool | place: China | collected 2011 | reverse complement strand
CTGCTATACGTGCAGTATATTCTTTAGCTGTATAAATTATATACTCTTCTTCTTTTTCTTCTTTCTGAACATCTTCTTCTGCCACAAGAGATATATCTGTATATGCTTCATCTACATATCCAATTTCCTCAGAATTACCATCGTCTGCTTTATAATTAGGATTAGCTACCTTTATCTGTTCCGTACAAAAATTTATAATTCCTTTATCATCTGCTTCTTGATGAGCACAAACTGCTTTGAAAGTTTTCTTTTTATTGTTACGTTGAGATTTAACCCAACTTACTAAATCTTCTTGTTCTTGTTCGGTAGATGTTGGAGCACAGATATAATTCCATTTAATATTGGCAATTTCTTTTAAGACACTGTTCTGATTTATAGTAGCATCTTCTACATCATCATTAGGTATGGTATATACCAAAACCCTTAAAGGTGTTCCTAATAAACATTTTTTTACTAAATCAATGTTTTTAGATGTTAATCCTACTTCTGGAGTAGTTGTTGGTATATCTGTTACATCAGAAATTTTATAGCTTTTCATAATATCTGATGTTTCGTTTTTCAAAATCATGACAACAATTCCTCTAGCAGAACGAGATATTGCTGTTGTAGATTTAGTTTTAAAGGTTATTTGCACCTTAGGTAATCCAAAAACTTCTGCCTCATTAGCCATAATTTAAACCTCCTTATTCTTGAGTTATTTTGAATGAAATTTTTCTTATATTATTATCATTAGTTTTATACGTTCCAGACAATCCTTTAAGATTTCCACTAGAATCTGTAATTGCTGTTAATTCCATATCTGATAAATTATCACTATCTAAATAAGGAATTTTATCACCAACATTAACATTATCTTCAGATACTTTTTCTATTCGATAAATAGAGTTTGTTGTATCACAAATTAAATCTCCTACTAATATTTCTGTTGCTCCTGGAATATTTGTTTTACTTACTGATGAATTAGGTTTAATTTCTATATTAGCAATATGCATAACATTTTCTCCATTTGTTTGTTCCATTTTTTTATATAAATTAGCTACAGCTTCTTCTAAATTATTTAATTTAGGAGCTGTTATAGCTTCTTTACTTTTCCATACTCGAGGCTTATAGCTCAAAATATTTACCTCCTACAGAAATTTAATAAAAAAGACGCTTTTATTATAAAAGCGTCTTTCTACATATTATGCGGTTTTTAAACTAAATAATTTTTCGGATAAATTTATTGTGGAGTCACTAATAGATGTTACAGTAAAAACATCACCGTTAATATCTATAATAGTATCATTTTGAGCAATGTTTTCTCCTTTGTTAATTTTATCTGCAGTAGTAGTTCCACTAGGTGTTAATGCTTCTTTTGCTGTAAAAATTCCTTGGCCCTTGGCTCCACTGTCGCCTTTATCGCCTTTATCGCCTTTATCGCCTTTATCACCTTTATCGCCTTTGCTACCTTTTAAATTTTTAAAAGAAAAACTAAACGTTCTGGCTTCTTCTGTACCGCCTAAACTTACTTCTACTTCTGGAGTTCCTGTATTATTATCAACTGTTGCCGTAACTTCTGTTATTGTTGCATTCTTACCATCTGTTCCATTTTTAGGCATATCTTTATATATTAAGTTATTGTCTTCTCCTAAACTTAAAACTTGTCCTGATGTTCCATCTTCTATTGGTTTAGTTAATTTTTTATTAATTTCAGTATTTAAACTTGCAATATCTTTATGTGCATCATCAATACCAGTTTCAATATTATTCATTGCATTTGTGGTTATTAATTCTTTACTTGCCCATGTTTTTTTTGTATAACTCATATTCTATTACCTCCATGTCATTTCTAAATTTTGCATTAATTCATACTTTATTCCATCAAATTCATCATCACTTAAACAATCCACAAAATCTAATTCAAAGCTAAAATGTAGAATTTCATCAACAATAGTAGTAGATGTTTCTAAAACAGTAAAAGTTCTATCCTTTACTTTAAAAATAGGTCTAAATAATATATCAATTTTAGAAATACTATCTTGCAATTTTCGCCTATCAATTTTTTTGTTTTCATCTAAAGCCAATACATAATCTATATCTATTTTAATAATTTTATTTGTATAAATATCATCTATAGTTTTTGACTTTGGTGTAAATTCAATATAAAAATAATCATCTGTACTATTTTCTACATCATCAAAAAATACTTTTATATTTTGAAATTTACTTTTTAATGCTGTAGTTATAGCTTTTCTAATATCTGCTAAAGTAATCACTTAAATAAATCTCCTAATATTGCTTCGGCATCTTGTATAAATGTTTGTTTAATATCAAAAAGTCCCCTAGAAAGCATTTTATACCCTTTAATAAATCTAGGTTTTAACATCATACCAGATTCTTTCTCATCTGGGTCATAAACAAAGTGTCCATTTTCCCATCTGCCTGGAACCCAACGTTTTTTTTGACGATGACCATATTCTACATGAAGAGCATAATCTGTATTATTATATACATGAACAATACCTTCTTTTGCTCGTGTTCTTTTCCAACTTTCACGTAAAGTACCGCCATCAACTTCAGCAACAGGAGTATAGTTTTTTGTGTTAGATAATAAATTCTCTGCTTCACGAGCTACAAATCTATTACGTTGAATAGCTTGATTTTTAGATATTTGAACTAATTTTTTATTTAGCTCATCAAAACCATCTAACTTCATGCATCACTCTTCTTTCTTACACTTACTTCCATATGCGTAGGATATTTAAAGGGTTTAATTATATCTAAAATTAATTTCTGATTAAGATTTGTTGTTATTATAGCCACATCATTTGGTTTTAATTCATAGTTTGGAGATAAAGTGAGTATATAATCTTCAGATATACTAGTTGCTCTATCGTTTTTATCTGATAATATACTTCGATTATTCTGAGATAATTTACATGGTATATCTACATATATCTCAGCCAGATTATATTTATCCGAACCATCTTCCAATAATACTATTTGAGACCGTTTGATAGTAACTTTATCTTTATACATAAGTGCATCTAAATATTTTTGCAAACTAGATATTTTCAACAAAATCCCCTAACTTTTCTATAAATATTTAACATCGGTTTTAATTGCTCAAAAAAGTAAATAGAATTTTTTTCAACTATTACTTGTTCCTGGAAATTAAATTCAAATTCAGTATCATTCATCTTTAATCTTTTTAAATTTCTTATATCTACTTCACTTAAATTATTAGATTCATTATCAGAAATAATTTTATTATAAAACTGTTCTATAATACTCATCTTTACAGCTTCTGGTAAATCTTTTCTATTACAATAATTCAAAATACGTCTTACAAGAGCTTCGATATTAAAATTTAATAAATTCTCATTTATTACCAGCGGATTTTCTTGTGGAAGTAGTTTTTTGATTTGTTCCACTATTTCCGATGCTATTTCTTTTGGTGATTTTAATATTGGATTTTTTTTGTAATCCATTTTTTTTCTCGCTTTCTTCATATAAGAAAAAGCCCCTATCTTTATATAAAAGATTAAAGGCTTTTCTTGTAACATATATAATTTTTTTACCATCAGTATATTTATTAAGCATTAAGCAACACCTCTAAGCAACTTCATTTTCATCTGTATATGCTTCATCTGTTTTAGCTTTTAATTCATCTTCTTCTGGTTTAGGTACAAGCATTGCAAAAGCGTTTTCTTTTACAGGTAAAAATCCAAAACGAGCTGTAGCTTTAATTGCAATCATATCATTTTCAGCAAGAGATAATGGTTTTCCATCACTCATAGTTACATTTTGTAGTGTAGCTTCTTTCAAAATTTGATATTCAATTTCATCACGAACACCTACAATAGAATAATTCCAATTGCCTGCAATAGCAATAGCTTTACTTTCATCCCATGCTCCATTACGAACAAATTCAATTGGATTATTATATAATTGATTCTGGTCCACACCTGGTACATATAAATTATCCCCATTGGCATTACGAAGTTTTCTTAAACTATTCTTTAATTTATAAGATGCAGTAAAACCATTTACATCTTCCCCACCATCCTCAACTAGAGCCATTACGTCTGAAATATCTAAATCTAATGCACCACCATTAGTACCTAATGAAATAGATTTATCTTCAGCTATACTATAAATACTTTTTTCAAATGGAGAACCTGTACCAAACAAGCAAGCTGCATCTAAAGCTTTAGCTATAGCTTCTGCAATATGAGGCTTAATTTCTTCAAATACATTTATATCTGTATCATTAATTTTTTCTTTTGTTACAGGGATAATTACAGCAATTTTTTTTGCTTTAATTTCTGGAAAAATCCACTGTGCTTTATCTGTTCTAATACGGTCAGATTCACCAACCCAATAAGCTCCTGGTCCATCTACCATAACTCTAAATTGTTTTGTATCAGACTCCATACTTTGAACATTAGATAATCTTAAAATACTAGAACCACGAGTTGTTAATGCAATAATGTCCTTAGCCTGTTCTACTGGTACAAAGCCAACTAAATTATCTTTTAAATAGTTTGAATCAGCAAATAATTGTAATTTAAATATTAAATTCATGATAATAACTCCTTATCTTTTAACTTGATTTTGTTTAATAATGTCAATAATATTTGTTTTTTTCTCAGACAAGCCTTTAAAACCGCCACTAATAGAACCACCAGATGCAGGTGTTTTCCCTTTTAATTTTTCCTTAACTTGTGCATCTACTAATTTTTTTAATTCCTTTTCAAAAGTAGTAATATTTTCCATGTTTTTATCATTATCAGTACCTGTAACTAAAAATGGCATAAATGCAATAGGAATACCTCTAGAATTCAATACAGATATAGCTTCGTTTTGCTGTTCTTTAAGTTTTATTGCTTCTTCACGTTCAGTAAGTTCAACTTCTCTGCGTTCAAGTTCAGCTTGTTTACGTTCATCTTCACTTAATTTAGATAAACGTTCCTGTTCTTTTTTTTCATGTTCAGCTTTTTTCTTAAATTCTTTTTCCCATTTAGATTTTTCAGCAATAAGACGTTCTGCTAATGTAGCTTCTAATTGTTTGTTAAGTTCATTTTTAAACTCTTCTGAATCAGTATCTACTTTTTTTATTTCTGGATCTGTTGTTGGCGGTTTTCCTCCATCACCTCCTTCAGCAGGATTGCCTTTACCTTCGCCACCTTCAGCGAATAATTGTAAAACAAATTTAAAATCCATAATAAAATAAACTCCTTTCAATTTTCACTTTATAAATAAAAAAACGCCTGCATTTACAGACGTTTGATTAAACTTTATTAAATTTTAATAATACATTTTTAGGATATATTTTTTCTATTTCTTTTAAACCTAAAAGCATAGTTTCTAATACTAGATTTGAGTCTTTATCTGGATTATTAATCTGCACCCTTAAAAGACCATTATCTTGTTCAAATTCAATATCTTTTTTTAACAATTCTTTTAAACCTAATAAGGCTGTTTGTGTAATACTAGATACTGCACTACACACTATATCTTTACCTTTAGGAGCAAAATTAGCATGACCAAACACATTATAGCCAATAATTTTATCTTCATCTGTTTTTATAATTATTTTTATCATACAAACCTCAACTAATATACAAAATGCAATGCCATATCATCATCAAATACAGATTGTAAATATAGTAAAAATTTCTCAATTTCTTCATAATTATGTGTAATTAGTATTTCTTTTACATACTCATTCTTTATCACATCGTTGAAAATTATACATTCTAATGGAACATGTAACTGATAATCCTGTTCTTTAAGACGTTTTGCCAGAATAATATTTTCCCTTTTTAACAGTTCTTCTTTGGAATACTCAAATACTCTTTTACTAATTTGATTATCAAACATAATAGTTTTATTATGCTTATCTAGTAAAAATTGTATAATTGATAAAAACCGTTTTATATCATCTCTATTTTCTTTAGCGATTTTTTTAGCATAGTTATTTTTCTTTTCATCTAAAAAAGCAATATTTTCTATCGGAATGTGTAATTGATATTGTCGTTGCCTAAGTTTTTGTTTAAGGTACTCATTTTCTTTTTTCAAATAAGCATATTCATTAAAAATAGTAACATCTCCTATCAATAAAAAAACACCTACAAAATTGTAAGTGTTCTTTCTAAAATATTAAGTTTTCCCATATTTCTTTTGGAATAGGTTCAATGGGCTTATTATTTTTTATTGCTTCTTCAAGTTTTTTTATTCCACTATTAAAATTATCAATGTCCATTAATCTTGGATCACAAATAATAACATAGTCAAGGGAATTTTTCCCAAACATATTCTTATATTCTTCAACTTTATCATTCAATAATTGTATTACATTAGATATATCATTTTCAACAACTGTCATTTTATCTCCCTCTTTTAGGCTTTAAGAATTAAACCTACAATTAAATATAGAAACTCTATATCATCTTCTATTTTAGCATAGATGATTTGATATTTTCCATTAATAACTTCAATTTTTTTAAGTATTTGACTAGGTTCATATAATGCTTCTAACCCCATACTTAAAACTTCTGAAGCTTCTTCATATTCTTTGCCAATATATGGAGTAATAAAATTATCTGGTTTAACAATTTCTTTATTGCCAAAACCAAATCCAGGAAATAAATCGGCTAACTTCATATAGTTTTCATTTTTAGTACGAGACTTTATAAATTCTTTTGAAATTCTAAGTACATCTTTATTAAAAAATTCTACATAATGTCCTAATTCATGATAAGGTGTTTGTTTTCTTTGTCCTGTCATATGAATAGAAATATAATCTTCCTTATAATTTTCAAATTTAGTAGCATAATATCTACCACTAGGTGTTACTGCACCTTTAGTAAAAAATCCTCTATCTGGTGTAATAGAAGTATATAATTTTTTATTGTTATTAACTAGATATTCTGCCCAATCTTTTGGATAGTACGAAAAGGCTTCGCTTAATTGTTGCTTTGTAATTGTATTACAGCCTTTAGCCCATTGATTTTTCCCTACTTCTCCTCCCATTTCCCTAAAATTACTAAAAATTTCTTTTAGTTTTTCTTTATTTCCTATATTATCAATAATATTAAATCTATTGCATACTTCAGTTCCTATATTAATAATATCATCTTTAGTACAAGTTTTTAAATCAATATTACTTATTTTTTCTTTTAAGCTTAATTTAATATTGTTACTATTATTTTCCCATTCATTTAATGTCATGGATTTTTTTATATATATTTTTTCCCAATCAGAATAGTTCATATCTGCTGGAACATATTTTATTTCTCCATTAAGTCTTGAAATTCTTTTTCTTACAGTACTTGTAGTCAAATTGGTTATTGAAATTGTGGACCTGCAACGTGGATGCATAGGTGGCATATTACTTCCTGGAACACCTTCATCAACTTTATGAATAGTATTATCAAGTTTCCTACATTTTTCTGATGTTCTTCGGTCTAAAGTAGCAATAAATCTATATTCTTGACCGCCAGAATCTTTAATACTTTTTAGCCCAGCTTGATTATTTACATAATTAAGTTCCGAGCGAACTAATGTAATCGCTTGTTTGTATCCAGAATTCATCTTTTTAGATATAACAGTTGCCATTTCACGAGCATTAATACCTCTAATAATAGCATCGCTTATTTCTTTTTTTAGCACTTTAGATAATTTAGTTGTATTATTCCATATACGTTTACTAAATTGTTTGCCAGACCAAGAAGTACGAATAATATCTTCTATTGCTTCTTGGTCTAAGATAGACACTGGCATTAAGATATTAATCCCTTTACAAATATCAAAAACAGATTGATAGTAATTATCTGTTAATGCTTTTTTTAAGTATTCTGTTAACTTACTATCATATCCATCTGCCATTTTAGATAATTCTACAAGAATTTCTGCTTGTAATTTATCTAAACGACTTATCCTAGAACGCATAGCTAAAGTATTTAATTCTTTTAAGATTTCTTTATCTATATTAGCTTGTTTTACATAATCTTCTATATCCATTCTCCATACAGAGTACTCATTACTTGTAATTAATTTTTTAGCATCCGCCAGACTTAAGCCATTTTCATCTGAAAATCTTTCATAAAGGTCATTTATATCTTTTTCTATATTTCTTAAAGCTCTTATATACAAATTTTTTATTTCTGTTTCTATTTCTGATTTAGATTTATTTAGCCATTTTTCTTCACGTTCTTTTGCTCTTTTTTGCCAATATTGCTCATTATTCATTATCACCTTCACCACCAGCATTTAATATATATTGCTGTGTTTCTAAACTATCTTCATTTTCTTTATTTATAGTTTCCATTTCTTTTTGTGGATCATTTATAAAAGGTAATAAGCTTAATAATTTTGTTTGTGATACAATGCCTGTTAGTGATTTAACTATTTCAGACAGTTCCTTAATATTAGCAGGTATATTATCACTAAAAGTAAGTTCAATATCTCTAAAATCAAAATCATTATCCAACATTGATAAAACCCCAAAAATAAGCTCAATTCTTCTTTGGATTGCCTTTTTGAAAAAACGTTCTTTTCTACTACGTATTTGTTCTAATCCTATAAGTTTATATTTAATAGCCACACCAGAAGCGTTAGAAGCAAAATTAACATCTGTCATATCAGGAACAAAACTGAACTTGTGAATATCTGCATTCAATCTGTTTTTCATATTTTCAATGAATGTATCATTAATAGTTTTTGTTAACCATTCTGCTCCACACTCACCATCTGGGAAAAAAAGCATTTTTAATTTTCTCATCATTTTAGCTTCATTAACATTTTCTTCACCATACCCAAAACCTTTTAATATTAAAAATGCATTTGTAAAATCTTCCATATCATCTAAAGTTAGTGATTGTGTTTTATCATAACCATCAATCAGAGATATTTGTTTTTGAAAATCACCTATAGAATATTTGTTATTTTTATACTCTATAATAGGGACAGAATCGAACATATGATAATTCTCACTTAATAATTCAAATTTATTTCTATCATATTTATATTTTTTACATTTTTCATTATCATACACATCAATATAAGTGATATATGATGTTCCATCCAAACTGTATATTCGATAATGACGTATAGCGAATTTTATGTTTTGCCCAACTGTAGCATCAGCTATCAAAATAACTTCTCTAGGATCTAGAGAAGTAAATCTTATATTAGCATCCTCATCAAGATATAATAATTCATACGCACAACCACATATACTTGCAGTTTCAGCTAATTCCATATTGTGAGCTGACTCATCATTATATTTAAAAATTTCGTTTATCTTTTTTAAAGCATCTTCATTTTCAGACGTATAGCTAATTGGTTTTCCAATAAAAAAACCTGTACTCATATCAGAAACATATGAACAATAATTATTAACCAGTTTATTATTAGGTGCAGAAGGGTCTTCCCTTTTTTTGTGTTTTATTTTACTTTCACCAAAATAATAATCATATAATTTATTTAATTCTTTTATTTCTTTTTCATGTCTACCTAATAATATTCTCAAATCATTATTAGATAGCTCGTTTATATCAGCTTGAATAAAAATATTAATTCCTCCATCCAATCTTTATCCTATAAACCTAACATAGATTTATTAGCTACTTTTAATTTACGTTTAGTAATTAAATCATTTAATGCATAACGAACACTATCTATAGCATGGTTATTTTTATCTGGATATGCGGAAATAAACTCTCCATTTTTATTTACTTCATACTCATACTTTATAAATTCATTGTACGTATTTGGGCAACGTTTACGATCGATATATATACGATTTAAATCTTGCAAAAATTTCATACCATATTCAACACTATCAGGTCCTTTTTTTGCACCTATAATGTTTAGTCCATAATCCCTTAATTCTGCTATTGATTTAGGCTCTGCACTATCGGCATAAATCAATGCTCCTTTATATTTAGGTTTAATCATTCTAGCTAATGTACTATTTTTTAATTTTTGCTGATATATTTCATCAAAAATATATAAATTTTCATGTTTAGCATCAAACTGCATCGCAGTAAAAGCTAATGGGTCAATACTAAAACCAAAGTCAATACCATAACGCAATCTATCAAATTCATAAATTTGTTTATCTGTTAACCTAATATCTTCTACATTATCAAAAACATTTCCACCGTTACCTGTAACTTCGCCTAAATACTCGTGCCTATAACGGTCATAATTTTTATTTTTTAACTTTTCAGCTTCTAAAATAAACTGTTCTCCCAACCATTCTCTCGGAACAGTTAAATATGAACTATGATTTACTATTTTATCTGGTTCATCATGCAATACTTCTAAATTTACCCAATTATCTCTGCTTTTGGGTGGATTATATGAATAAAATACCCAGTATTTCGAACCACCACGTAATAATGACTGCAGAAGTGAACGTATTTGTTCCATACTAACAAACTGATTACATTCCTCAAACCATACCATACCTACATATCCAAACGGTGGTTTAAATGATTTTATCTTCATCTCATCATCGCAACCTAGAAAAAATATTTTCTGTCCAGTCTTTTTATAAGTAAATTCTAATGGTGATATACTTTTATCAAACTTATTACTTAACCCTAAACTATTAATCCCCCAACTAATTTGAGGATACACGCTATTTCTTAATGTATTACCTACACGTCTTAATACAACAGCATGGCAACTAGGATTTTTTATAAGTAACAAAGGTATATCTATACTTACCTTTGACGATTTAGTACTGCCACGACCACCAGCAAACCAAAAATGTGTGAATTCATGATTGTGTATTTGACGATGTATTTTATAAAAAGCAGGTTGTATTAAATTTATTAATTCTATTCGCTTTTTACTCATCATCTGATACCTCTGGAATATTATCAATAATTATTACTTCTTCTGATGCTTCTTCTTGTGTGGTCCATCCTAATAATTTTTCTAATTTTTCCCAAGCCCAACGCTTATCTACTAATTTTAATGAAACACCATCTCTACCTTGCTTAACTTCTTGAATTAATGATGTATCTACAGTATCACTATCTAATAATTCAACAAAATTTACTGTAATTGTATTGTCCTCAGACAACTCAATCGTTCTTCTACCAAACTTTAAATAATCTCGTATGTCTGATTTAACAACTTTAGATAAAAAAATAACCATGTCGTTAACATCCAACTGTATATGTTCACGCATGATTTCTTTTAACTCATGTATTTTTTCTTTTATTCTAACTTTACCTAACAATCTATAAGCTGATGCACTGGCACATTCATAACTGCATCTATAGGCTTTCAAATAACTTTGTAATGCATTATTACTCATCACATAATATATACAAAACTTTTGTTGTTCGGCAGTTAGACTATCATCAGACATTACTGCATCTTTTAATTCTTTTACTATTTTGTGACTTGTATCTTCGTTTTGAGGTTGCAACCTTTTTATACTTTTGGTTGCAACTTTTTCTTTTGGTTGCAACTTTTTCTTTTTCCAATATCGAGTTGCCCATGATTTTATAGTCGATAATTTTACATTATATTTATCGGCGATTTCTTTATATTTCAGTCCTGCACAATAATCTTCATATGCTAACTCTCTTATGTTTTCATTGGACACATTTCCTCCCCACCTTATATTTTTAGAATATCCTATTTGTTTGTTTATCTTCTTTTAACTTAAATTTCTTAACAATAAAATATCTAACAATTAAACCTGCAACAATAACAAAAAGAGCAATGCTAATTGGGACCATAATAATAGCAATTAACATCATCAACATAATATCCATATTATTTCTTTAACCTCTTTTTAAATCCATAATTAATTCAATACCTTCAATTTCTGCACGTTTTTCTAATACTTTTAATTTAGCTCTCATATGAATTAATTGTTCATATAAAAGCTCATAACTGCATTTAGGTTTAAATGGTAATGTTCCTGCTTTATAAGCTTTTAACATTTTTGCTAAACCTTCTGCTCTATTTTTATCCTGTGCGTATTCAGCTTGAAATCTTTGTTTAAAATCAGCACTTAACATTAATTTAACTGTATCTTTTAATTCCATTATTAATCACACCCAGTAAAAAAACCAACAATAAATCCAAATAAGCCACCTAATATAATCATTAAAAAAAATTCCATAATTATTTATTACCTTTAAATCCACTTTTAGCACATTGAAGTAAAAATGTAAGCAAATTATATATTTGTGCAAAAATATATCTTTCATGATTTTCTTTACCAATGCCCATATTATAAAAATTAGTAATTACAAAACCATTTTTACATGATGTTTCGATAATTTCATGGTTTGCTCCAGTAATTGATGTGCTTGTAATAAAATTGCAAACATCTTTTTGAGTAATAGTATCTTCTTTTTCTAGTTCTAAATACTGGGCTTCAAAGATATCTTTAGGACACCAAGATACATAACCATCAGGATAATAAATTTTATATCCTTCATCTCCAGTCATATGACCTTTGAAGTCTTTCCATGCTTTGCATGGTTCAGCTTTTACCATTTTCACACTAATATAGTTTTTAATCATTACTATTCCTTCTTTCTGTTTATTGTACATTTTATCGTTCAAAATCACTCAATAAATGAATAAAATTCGCATTTACAAACATTTTTATCAATTATATTAACTTCTATTTCAGAACCATTAGAAAGTTCTCTAGTATATGGGTTAAATTCATCTAAACTATACCATTCTGTTTTTCCATTATGATAAACAATATATCCATCAATATTATATACATTTGCTAAAGGTGGTATATTATATCCTTGTTTTTTATAAAATTCACCCAGTGTCATTGGTTCTGCTTCTATTACTTTTACTAAAAGATATTTTTTCCTATTGTTAAGCATTTTACTTAAAACTCCTTTTATAAAACAAAAAGAGTTAATCCTAAATATAGATTAACTCCCACATACTTGATATATATTAAAACTGGTAGTCCCTGTCGGAATCGAACCGACAACCACTCGGATATAAGCCGAAGGCTCTAACCATTGAGCTAAGGGACACTTGTCTTTTTTGACAAGTATAATTATAACATCTTTGAAATGAAGCACAATACGACATTATAGGACATTATACGACATCATACGACATTTTTTGAAAACTTTATTTTATATATCTCTCTCAATGCTTTATTATGAATTCTTTGTGTTGTTCTATACGTATGGTGATATCTATACGCCACTTCTTCAAGAGACATGTTTACCAAATATATAGCTCTAATTATTATTCTATAACTAGATTGACTTAATTTCTGTACAATGCTTTCTATTTCTGTTTTTAGAGATAAATACTCTTCTTTTTTGTCATTAACAAGCTTTTCATGGTTTTCAATCAGCACAATAAAGTTAGAAGTGTCCCTGTTAATGCCATTACTATGCCCACCTTCTGCTCCATATATAGTAGCTTTAACACTACCATTATTTTTAAGATTATCTAGTTCTTTAACTGCTAAAAGATAATCTTCTTTTTTTTCCCATAAAGAATCTAAATACTGACTCGCCTTTATTAATTCACTATCTCTTTTTCTACGTTTCATTTTTATAATACCTCCATTTTTGTAATACATAATATTTTATATCGTGCAAAAAGACTCTGCATAAAAAATACAGGTAATTATAAAAAATATAAAAGGAGCTATGAATTAGCTCCTTAATTTAAAATGGTATTTCTTCATCACATGGAACTTCTGAACCAAATGATTTAGCTTGTGGTGGAGTTTGTACATTATTAATAGGCTTGCTACCCATAAATTCGATTTCATGAGCTATAACTTCAGTAACATAACGCTTATTTCCGTCTTGTGCATCATAACTGCGAATCTGAATACGACCTTCTATTAAAACTTGACTTCCTTTCACTAAATTATTACCACATACCTCAGCTAATTTATCCCATACTACGATAGGAATAAAATCTGCTGTCTGTTGAGCATCACTGCTACTAAACCTACGATTAACAGCTAACGTAAAACTAGCCACTGCTTTTCCTGTTTGTGTATAACGCACTTCTGGGTCACGCACAAGACGTCCTGCTAATATTACTTTATTCATATAACATCTACTTTCTATAAATTTTATTAAATTCTGTACCATATTTTTTAGATATAACTGATATATTTAATAAGAAATAACCTTGTTTATCTAGAAAATACGCTAATTTTTTCATAAATTTATTCATGAAGCTCCTTTCTTCTTTTTTTTCTTTAATTTTATCATTATGCATTATATTATTAATAGCATTTTCAGATACTGGATCTGATTTTGTTCGATTACTTAAAGGATTGTAATCATATTTCATATGCATCACCTCAAAAAAATTTTAAAATAAAATCAAGATGCCTGCATATTATTTATCTCATTCTGTTTGTGAAACTAAATGAGTAAAATCTAATTTTACAAAATTCTTATATATTGGACCCCATATATTTAAGTCGCTTAACATATTAAAAGTTTTTAAACTTCCCATTAAAGAATGTCTATGACCATTTAGAGATTTTGAACAAATATTAACCCCTTTTAATGCAGAATATTCTGTTATTAGCTTTAAAGCTGATTCCTCAGTAAATTGTTCTTCTGGTACATATAATTCATATAACTTATTAAATATTTGTTGTTTAATTTCTAACTTATTCATTTGTATACCTCAAATACCTTTCTTATATTAACAGTTTTATATATCCTATTTATCCTATCAATATTATCTATATTTTTTAAATTACAAATAAAGCTTCTGCAAATCTTAGGTCTAACCTCATAAATATCACATTTTCGTTCCTTATTATTTCTAAAAGGACACGTTAAATCTATCATTTTTTCAGATAAAGTATTTATTGGATTAACATTTATTTTTATATTATGTTCAACTACATATTTTTTTATTCTTTTTATTTCCTTTTCACTTACAGGTAATATTGCTCCACAGCATTCTCCACACATAGAACATTTACCATTTATAGAAAAATCTTTTACATGATTAATCTTTATAAAATCACCTAATTTCATTTGACGCATCATATCATCCTTTCAAAACAGCTTTAACTTTTTTTAACATTTCTACAAAATCTTCATAACTTACACCAAATTTATTAAGAATATATATACTTAAAAGAGCATGAGATACCAATATATCTTTATCATTAATAGCATTAGTATTTATTAAAAATTTATCCTGAGTAAGACTAAAATTGATATTAGCAATCGTTTTTTCTTTACATAACGTTGCTATTACATTATCTAAATATTCGTTTATATCATTTGTATTATTTATTTCGTTCAAAATTTTACCCTTCTTTCACTTGACCATATGTTTTTATTAAATTATATAAATCTAAAATTTGTTTATAATGTACAAGGCTATAGTTAATTTCTCTCCAGATTAAATCATAAATAAAATTAACATTTTCTAATTCACTAGAAATATGTACATATTTAATTAATTCATTATCTGAATTAGAATTTACACATATTCCAATTAAAATTATAGAATTATTAATAATTTGTATAGAACGAATAGCCTTTAAATCATATATCATATCTTTATTTAATCTAACTAACATAAAAACACCGCTATATTTATTTATTCTTCTTATCCTCATGAATTTTATTACTAAATTCTTCTAAATCCCAATTTAATGGACCTATATCAAAAAACAATTCACAAAAAGTAAGATTATCATCATTCTTATCGTTTTCATCAGTCCATTCAAAATCATCATAATCTCCATCTTTATAAACTAGTTTATTAAATATACAGCCTCTACATGATCCTCCATTCTCTTTTCTATATTTATCACAACTATTTTTTATTGATTTAACATGTTCATACATATTGTTAGTAGATATATTTTCCATTTTTTCCTCCCATAAAACTACTATGTTTATTTAATCTACATCATCTACTAACTCTTTATAATTATTATATTTACATAATAATTTATTTTTATATTTATAATCTTTTGGCATAAAACAAATATATGAAGAATTCAAATGCTCTATTATTCCATTCTTAGCATAGCTATCTGTAAAAAAACAGCCATCACTATCTGAACATACAGGACATCTTCTACATTCTGAGCCATTATTATAAAAACTATCACATAACTTGGAAATACTAATGTAATAGTTCATCATTTTTTTAAAATAATCCTTACTAATAACATGAACTTCATCATCAAACATTATTTTCCCCATTTTTTCATAGGAAATATCTTCGCCAGTATCATCCTCAAAATAAATATAGTCATCATTTTGTAAAATAGTATATTTTTTAAAATTATCTATATTAAATACTTCTTGTTCTTCTCCAAAATCAACATAAAATTCTTTATCAAAATCAATTTCATTTTCTTTCATGAAAACTTTAATCATATTTATGTTTTTCATTTTTAAGCTCCTTTATTACCTTTTTGGAAAACTCTTTTGCAAATCTATGCTTCAATGTGCAATTAGTCTTACTGCATGGTTCCTTATTTATCCAACACATGAACCCTTTGTCTGCTTCATAATATTTTTCATCACATTGCATAGTTGTTCATACTCCCTGTTTTATTACCACTCATTTAAATCAACTAAAGGTTCGTTTCTTCTTAATAGTTTTAAGATTTTTTCTTTATTCTGTTCCGCTTCTTTTTCTGTTTTAAAACAGTTTCCTATTAAAAATAATGCAATGTCAGACGTAGCTTGTGAATCATATGGAACAGAATAAATATTCCCATTTGGAGTAATATACCAAAATTCTTCTCCATTTTTAGGTCTTTGTTTGGGCGGTATAATTTCATATCCTTCGCAAAATATAATTAATAATAACCAACTTAAGTCTGTTTCTTTCCATTCACCTTCATTACTATAAAACTTTATCTTTGGTATAGTTCCCCACATTCCTTCTTTTTCTATTATTTTATACTTAACTTCGTTATTACTACTTTTAACCCAAAATGGTTTATTAAACTCTATTCCATTTTCTTCCATAAATTGTTTAATTAAATGTTCGTTTTTCATAACTATAATCTCCTTTCTAAGTATCCCAAAGTATTCAAAGTTTCAAAATGATACTTTTAAACCTCCTTAAAATTGATATTTGGATACTTTTTTAATAATTGCTTTCTTTTATTAATATATACTCTTGTTTTCATCCCCTTCACGTCTACTACTTCCTCTGTACCGTTAGCATAAGTAACCACAAAATCAGCTCTATAACGAATAGGTTTTACTTTTTCACCTTTCTCTGTTGTAAAAGCCTCTTGTAATGTAAAATCTTTTTGCATCACAAAATACTTTACAACTCCAGCCTTTTTTAATGACAAAAGTTTTAAATAATATTCATACTCTTTTTTGCTATCAAATCTAAGATTACCTATATGTGTAACCTTATTATTATATTTATTTTTAGGTTTTATAATCGCAGATGATACATTATATCCTGCTTGTTTTAATTGTTCTATCGTCCATGTAGTCATAGTTTAATCACGTCTATAAAATCATATAAATAATAATATGAACTTTTCTCTCCGCATAATCACCTTCATCTAAAATGATTTTTTCACCATTATTTCTTATGGCGATTAACTGTGCTTCATTTATATTTGTATAGTCTGTATCTTCAATTTTTATTTCTTTGATATCATTCAAATTAATCAATATTTCATAATCATTATCATTTGTTATTTCTATAAATTTACTCATTCATTTTTTCACCTTTTTTTAGATTAATTGGTCGAAGTAACATTTTTCCGATATTACATCTTCTATTATTAAATCTTAATCTATTATTTTGGGATATCTTTTCATTATTAATTCCTATATTTTTATTGCATGAAACCATAATATTATTTTCATTACTATTTTCATTATCTGTGGTACCAGATTTTATATTATTTATTTTTTTCAATAGATATTTTATAAAATTTAAAAATTTACTTTTTATTTTCATGGTTTATCTCCTCATCTAACGAAAACATTTTCGGCATATCTGTATCAGCTCTAAGACTATCGTCTCTTATTTGCAGAGCTTTTAGCCTTAGATAACCACTTTCTATTATCTGCTTAGATATCTTTTCTATACATGTAGTCCTTTCTATTTCTTTTCTTAATTTATCTGATTTCAAATTTCTATCAGATAACCGATTTAATTGTTCAAATAATACTTGATTTAAAGTATCCAAATTATTATTCATTTTTTATATCTTCCTTTTCTTTCTTAAAGACATCAATTTACATAAAATACAATAGCTCTTTGTTAATTCCGAGTTTTTAAAAATTATGTGTTTGTTATTTAAATAACAATATTCTTCTTTTGATAGTAGTTCTAAGTTTTTTATATCAAAATTTCTTTTATTGCCATCCAAAAATATAACAACATAATTTTGGGGTATTTCCCTTTTATGAAATTCTTCCCAAATAACGTGGTGTTTTAATCTCCATTTAGCTGGATCAGCTTTTACTTTTATCCATATAAATCCATCACTCCAAACAGTTTCACTTCCTATCGGCAAAACTTTTCTATATTTTGCCACCTGTATTGATTTTATTTTCTTTAACTTATCATCGTTAAAGGACTTAATTTTATTATGTTTTTTGTAATGTTTTATCTGGTTTTCTGTAAAATTAGTTTTAAATTTATTATTTATCAATAAAGTTATTTCTTTATTAAATCTATTTGGAGCAATTCTCAATAAATAAGCTTTTTGTTCTTCTGTTAATATTGATTTAGTCATACAAAACAACAACACTCATTAAAATTATTGCTAAAAGAACAATTCCTCCAAATAATACATAATGTTTAGTATCTGCTATTAATTCTTTTTCCATATTTTCTATTTCATAAGCAAAGTATTTCCTATTAAACACTCAAATTCCCCACAATTTATTTATAAATTTATCTACCAAACTAGGTTCATATATACTCCACACGCCATTTAAGACGTTAATATTAACCTCGTTTCCTAAACTATCAACGAACTTATCATTTTTATATTGAATATAAAAATAATGAAATCCTACATCTGTACTAACTAGCTTTTTGCCCTTTATCATCAATTGTATAGCTTGTGCCTTCGTCATAAAATCTACTCTCCTCACTTATTTCAACAAGTAATCTATTAAATTTTTCTTTTATTTCTTCCCTATAATTTTCTATTTCAATGATATTACCATCTTTCTCAAATCTTAATGTAGCCATCTTTATGCCTCCTGGATCATCTGGTTTTTTCAAAAACTGTTTCAATTACACCAAATTCATCATTTAGATCCACTTGTATACACAAGCAGTTTTTATTCTTAAATAATTCATTGGCATACCTTACAGCTTTTTCTTTTGTTTTAAATTTTCTTGGAGTTTTATACAGTCTTTGATATTTTCTCACTGATCCATTTCTATATAAATTGAATCTTATAACTGTATAAAATATCATTTCTTATTTTTTAAGCTCTTTAATATATCTTTTACTTGTATAAGTGAGCTTTGTTTCCTTTCCTTTAAATCTTTTAAAGTTTTTTCAGGTAAACTAGCCAAAATCTGACCATTTAAAATTTTATCCTCATTACGTTTTACAACACTATTGTAAAACTTTGTAAACTGAGCTCTAGCTATTCCAACTTCTTCACTTTTTAAACTACACAATTCAGTAATTCCGAAAAGTTTTACAGCTTCTTTAACTTCATCACAACTATATTGCCATTCTTTATAGATGTGATTTTTACGGACCTGCTCCATAGCTTCGCCCCATGCTTCTTCTGCAGTAGGTAAACTTTTTTCATTTACAAGTTCATCTATATTTTTAGCTTCTTCAAAAATTTGATGAACAGTAGGGAAGAAATCTACCTTTCTAATAAGCTTCAACATTGCCACCTCTATTTGAGCTAAAGATAATTCTGTTAAAGATTTAGCATAAATAACTAATCCCAAGCTATCTACTTTACTATGTGGAAATAATGACAGATATGGTGTTAATAATTTTATTATTTCTGCTTGATGTAGTTTTGAATTCACTATTATCCACCCATTTGTTCTAATAAATCTAAAGCTTTTTGTGCCGTAGTCATTGCACTTGGCATATTATTTGAATTTTTAGATTTATTACTGTATTTATTGTCTATGATAATCTCATCCTCCCAACGTTTTTGATTTAGCCACGTTGCTGGATTAGGAATATATTGACCATTATCCTTGTTCCACTGCATAGACTGTTTAGCAGTTTCTATAGCATTTAACATTTTTTCTAACAAATCTTTAGTTGGTTTTATTTTTTTCCAGCTTTTTTCTGCTGCACCTTTACCAACTTTTTTAGGATATGAAGCCCAGAATATTGAAAAATACTCTTGTTGTTTATTTTCTGTTTTCGATTTTTCTTTAACCTGTTTTTCCTCTTTTATTTCATCTTCTTGTTCATTATTAGACTCTATAAAATCATTTCTTGATGCATTTGTATTAGGCTTTAGTTTTTTTACATATATTTTTGCAGGTAATCCTCTACCTTGTTGTACTACATCTATAAGATTATATTCTTTTAATTGACTTATTATTCTTGCTACAGTTCTAACAGTTGTATTTAATATAGAAGCTATATTTTTTCTAGCAAAAAAAATATATACTTCCCCATTATCATCTATCCAATTATTTCTTGCAGATAATGTTAATCTATTCTTTAAAATTGCATAAGTAAATTTAGTATCACTTGATAATTCCCTATAATAAGGGTTGGTAAAAAATGATATCGGCACTTGATAATATCGTTCATTATCAATATCTGCTATTTTTATTCTATCCATAATACCCTCCATATTTAATGTTGTGGTGCTACTGACCGTTGTAGCACCTAGTGTTAAAATGATTGTCGTTTCGGTCATTAATTATCAACATTAAACTTAGTTAAGCATCACCACCTTCAAAATTTTTCTTACTTAAGCCGTATTTTTTGATAAACATATTCTTATCTTTATCAGATATTTTTAATGGTTCAAGATGATATTTTTTATTAAATTGATATTGCGACATTTTATGACATTCATCGTGATGAACAGCACATAATGGAAGTACCGCCATACCAACTTGATAAATACTATCTCTATTTCTGCCCATGCCAACACGTTCAACATGATTTGACATACTCCCCATGCCTAAAGGCAGGGGATTCTTGGATACAAACGATATTTGCCTACTAAAATAGCAGGTCTTACTATATCTCTCCAAAGAAGGTTGATGCCCCAACCTTGTTTTTTAGTTAGCTTATATCCCCGTAAATAAATTTAGGGGCTTTACGCTCGCATTTGATAAGGCTCTATTAAAGTCTGGAATATCCGCAACAATTATTGCCTTTCCACCTTCATTAAACTCTTGTATAACTCCTTGAGTTATTTCCATTTAATAAACATAAACCTCCGCACCAGTCTTTTTTTGAATTCTATCTTTAAATTTATTAGCGTTACTATTATTATCACTTAAATGTAATAAATAAACTTGTTGTAATTTACTTAAATCATTAGCCTCTAAAAATTCTTCTACAGTATCAATACTCATATGAGATTGTATTATTCTATTGGCAAGATTTCCTTGAATATCCATATTCAAAGTATTTTTCCTAATAATCTCGCCATCATAATTAGCTTCAATCATGATATGAGTTAGTTCTGAAAACTTATATTTAACATATGCAGTATCTGTTATATATATTAATTTTTCTTTTCTTATCGAATTTATTTGATAACCATAACACTCGACATCGTGATTTAATTCAAAAGGAACAATTGTAAAAGTTCCTATATTATATTTAACCAATGGCTCTAATACTAAGGTTCTAAAATTTATATTTTGTATATCTTTAGGTCCATAAACATTAATACTTCTTTTTATTAAATCTTTAATTGCTTTTGCATGATCACCATGTTTATGCGATATTAAACACCCACTAATATCGCTAACACAAAAATCACAACCAATCTGTATTTGATTAAAAGGTATTCCTGCATCTAGCAAAAGTTTTGTTTTGCCATCATCTATTAAGTAACAATTTCCCTTACTGCCAGATGCAAGAACTTTTATATTAATCAAAATGTAGGCTCATCATTAGATAATTGTTGTTCGGGTGTTTCTTTAGTACGCATTTCTGTTAAATCATGTGCTAAAGCATCAGCCATTTTATAATCTTGTTCTGTCCATTTTTCTTCATATTCTTTACTAATACCATTATCTTTATTATCCTGTTCTAATTGGTTATAATTAACATTACTTTTTATATTATCTTCAAGATTTATTGCATTTGCTGTAATGTTTTTTTCTTGTTGTAAGTTAGACTCTGCATATTGCAAACTCAACTCTTGTTGTTTCATATATTGATAAGAATAATCTACTTTTTTAGGATCAAGCGGTATATGTTTTTGGCTATACACTTCTCTAATTAAAGTTTTACGGCACATTTCTTCATACCATCCCTCTTTTTCTTCTGTTATCTTTTGTCCATTCTTCCATTCAATAACTTCTCCGCCCCAAAAATTTGCACTAGCAAACTTAGGTCTTCTCTTATCAATATCCTTTTTTGTCATTATAACTAGTTCATTTCTGCTTTTGTCTTCATATTCAATATATCCAAATCCACCAATAATATCGCCTCTATTAAACGGATTAGTTATTTCAAACTCATATGTTTCAAATGGTTGATTATAACCTTTTTTTATTGGTTTAAATGTATCTGTACTATAAACAAGGTCAATCGTAACGCTTTTCGGCGGTATTAATGCATAATTTTCCGCCATATATTTTTTACCATTATATCCAACTATTAAACTAATAGTATATTTGTTTAATTTATTATTTTTAAATGCTATTGGATTAACATGATTAGGTTGCATCATATCTAGACCTAATCTTGCACTATATACAACATCAATAGCTAAAGTATTTAAATCTACATTATTCCATGTAAATGGAAGTGGATTATTATATTTAGGATCTTTATTACTAGCATTTCTTCTTAGACGTTCTTCCTCAGATTTTTTTAACGCTCTATCAATACCAATAAAATATCCTTGAACCAAAGTTCTTTGATAATCACTAAGTGGTAAATTCCCAGATATATTACTGGTAAATTCATTGATTACTTTATTAGCAAATCGTTCGCTTGCACTAATTTGATTATCAGATATTTGCATTTCATTTTTCTGTTTTTCCATAATATTACTCCTGTTCAATTCTAAATTCTTTATCTTCTGCAGATACTATTAAATTAATCTGCTGAGACGATATCTTATTTATGTTACTAATACTTTCTGCTCTATCAACAATTACAGGAAGTTTTAAATTATAGAAATTACTTAGTACATCTATAATCTCTAAATTAGCATTTACCTGTGAAGCAGTATTTGCTGATTTATATTCAACCCATTGACCAGCTTTATTCTTAATTAACGGTTCACAAATTTCTTTGAATCCGCCATTTACTTGTTCTTTGAATAAAGCAAATTTAATTGTTTTGAAGTTTTTGTTTATATTATCTGTAATCATACGAGCTTTAATTTTTGAAAACTCATCACACAAATAAATTCCTTTATCTATATATTCAAGTTCACGAGCTTTATTTTTTCGCTCATTAGTTAATTCATTTATACGACTTCTAGTTTTCTCATCTACATTAATTTTTATTAACTGTTCTTTTAAATCTTGTAGTTTCTTATCAAGTTCGTAAATCTCTTTATTAATGGATTGTAAAGCTTCATTTGTATCAATGTTTTCTTTATCACGATTTAATCGTTCAATCCTATTTTTAATACTTTCTGCTATAGTTGTTTCTTCAAAAGGTTTAGGTTTTAAAACACTATCTTTTGCTAAATTAATCTTATTATTTATATCGGAAATCTCTGTATCTATAGCATCTAATTTGTTAGAGTATTCTGTTTTTTGTTTATTTAACCCATCAATTATTGCCTTACTAAACTGTTGCCCTTCTTTATTTATTTTTTCTTTAGCTATTGAATTGGCTTTATTATGTTCTTCTCTTCTCTTTTCAAACTCTATTTTTAAATGTTCAATTTTATCTAAAGGCAATTTTTGACCACATAGACTACAAAGCTCGCTGTTTTCATCCCATTTTTCATTAAATGTATTAGCTTTAACTTTATCATATTCATCTAATAATCGTTGACGATTACTAATACATTCATTAATTTTCAGATCAAGAGAGTATATTTTATTTCTATATTCCATTGATGTTTGTACTAATTCTGCTTTCTTATTATTAAGAGCATTTATTGCTTTATATATTTCTTCATTATCTTTATTATTATTTTCTATATAGTTTGCCTTACTTTCTTGATAGTGATTTTCTAATACAGATATTTTTTTATCTATACTTAATTCAAGAGCTTTACTATCACTTAGTAAAATATCTAGTTCTTTTTGTTTAACCTCTCTTTCTGCCTCAATATTTTTAATAGAAATATTGATGGTGTCTTTTGTTGGTAAATCATTTTTTAATGATAGTTCTAATTCATCTATACGCTCTGGTATAGACTCTAATTTCTTGTTTATTTCACGACGTTGATTTACTGCTATTTTTTTGTACTCATCAATTAAATATTTATTGTTTGTTCCTGGAATAATTAAATATTCATTTAATGGCATTAAAGAAATATTTTTATTAATAATTGTTTCATCAGAAAGACCTTTATCACATACCTCAAATAAAAGTTTCCTTTTATCTGTAGTAGATAGTACTTCTGCAAAATATCCTACTAACATTAATACTTTTGTTTTATTAACATCACCGCCACATATTTTTTCTAAATTGGCGATGTATTCTTTTTCTTTTACAGGAACACCATTTATATAATGATCTGTAGTATGACCACTTAATTTTTCTGCTAATTCTCCTTTCTTTTGACGATATACCTCATAATAATCTTTAGATAATGATATTTGTTCTCCATTATCTAATTCAAATACACCATTTACAATATGATGCAAGTTATGAGTATCACTTGTTTTAGGCGAAAAATCTTTTTCGTTTGTTAGCGGTTGTCCTGTTAACAAATAACTAATAGAATTTGCAATTGTTGTTTTCCCTATTCCATTTGCACCATAAATATTTGCACTTTTACCCTCAAAATTTATACTTAAGGATTTTATCCCTCTAAAATTCTGAAGACTTAATGATAATAATTTCATTTCTTATCTTTCACCTCATTTTATTAAACCAATATATATTTGTGGTTGCTACCCACATATATAAGCTATAAAATTTTATGGGCGGTTTAATCGAAACCCACCGCCAAGCTTTCGTGTCTATATTTTCTAGTGTGTACCATTCACCTCGCAATATATCTTATAAATTAAATGTCTTGGGCGGGGTATTTTAAATTATTTTTTATTGCGAGGCAAGTGCTACACACTATGGTATAAGTTAATATATACCACTCGCCCTACGACTACATTATTGAAATTTAAATTTTTATGGAGTGAATTATTTTTTGTCGCAGGGCTAGTGCTATATACTAGCCACTTTTTATAATTGCTTTATATATTTTTTGATTTTTTTATCATCTATATTTGTGGAGATAATAATTTCAATCATTTTTAAAACCTGCATCTGGTCTTTCCTTAGAGAAATTACCACATCAGATGTTTTATCTTTTATAAAGTTATAAGCTCTAGGTGAACCTATTACTTTATTTATTAAATCCTTAAAATAAGGCTTATCTGCCACAATTTTATGACCTTCTTGCAAAAAGGTATTTTCTTCTATAAAAGTTATTATCATAATCCTCTATCTCCCTATTATGCTTTAGAGGTTGGTATACACCTTCCTCTAAAGCATATATTGTTTTTAATTCCATTTATTTAAATCATTTAAAAGTTCTATTAACATATCTTTTTCAAGAATTTTTTCTTGATTTTCTTTAATTTTACTTATTTTGTTTATAAGTTCTTCGATATTTTTATCATTAAATCTTATAACGTCTCCATCATATTTGACTTCTGTTTTAAATTTTTTAAAACAATCTTCTACCTCTTCAAAAAGTTTTATCGATATATCTGAAAAAGCCCTTCTTTCTCCCTTTAAATACGCTTTCTTTAAATCAATTCTTTCATTAAGATTATTCATTTTATCAACCTTTCTTTTATGGTCGGTATTTCTACCGACCAATTTTTATGCTACTTGCATTTCATTTATTAATTCACCTTCAATTGGATCATCATATTTACAAAGATATTCGCCTTGTTTTATTACAGGATAATCTTCAAAATCTTTATTTCTAATTATTACTACATATCCTTTTTCTAAATAATTCAATGCTTCAGCTTTACCAAGTTTTATCATTTTTAAAATCCTTTCTTTGATTTAAGCAATTTTTCTTGTTTGTTCTATTCTTACTCCATCTTCTAATCCTTTGAGATAACTTAATGTCGCTATTTGTATTAATTCTGTATTTCCGCTATTTCTAATAGCATTTATAATTTCCATAATTTCTAATTCTGTTTTATTTTTATTATCTGTCATTTTTTTCACCTCACTTTGTGGCTATAACCACGTTACAAATAAAGTATAACTCTTAAAAACGTGGTTGTCAACTCATTTTTTATTTATTTATTAAAAAAACGTGTTTACAGTCACATTTTGATATGCTATTATTTTTTATAAAGGATGTGATAAAATGAATTCTCGTTTAAAAATTTTAAGAAAATATTTAAAACTAACTCAACCTGAGTTTGGTAAATTATGTGGCAAATCACGTGATGCCATAGCCACCTATGAATCTGGAAGAGTTGTACCAGATGAGGCTTTTTTTAAAGTTGTTTGCTTGACATTTAATGTAAATGAAGAATGGCTACGTACTGGAACAGGAGAAATGTTTTCAAAATCTAATACTGATGACTTTTTAGAACAAATGATTAAAAAATATAACCTCTCTCCTGTAGAAGCCCAAATCGCAGATTATTGTCTAAATTTATCATCTGAAGAACGTGCAGGCATCTTAAAACATATTTTAAATATTGCTAATATAATTCAGCATAATAATTCTATAAATAGTATAAATATACAAGATGCTAAACTTACAAAAGAAGAAAAATTAAAAATACTTAGCAAACAATTAGATGCCGAAGAAAAAGGGAAAATATTAGAAGTTTCCACTGGTATAAATGGGTGATAAAAAAACAAACAAAGCATTAAAAAAAGAGGCTGTTTCTATAAATTGGAAATAGCCTCTTTTTTCTTAGGAATGACAATATTGTCATTCTTAGAAGTGACATCACTGACACTCCTAGGAATGACACCAATGGCACTCTAATTAACTTAATATATAATTAACTAGAGAATATATTATATATAACCCCTATATTCCCCTAAAAAAACAATAACAATTTTGATGATTAAAGCATATTTAAATCATAAACTTTGTTTAAAAAGAAAATACATACCATGTCTATTATTCTAAAATCCATTTTAATAGCCCTAAAATCGTTTTTAAGCGTATTTTTTATGTTTTAAGTATAATTTTATGTACAGTAAATAAAAAACGCTTAAAACGGCTTTATTTGTTCATTGAATATTTTTCTATAATGTCATATACTTTAATTGTATTATTATACACAATATATTCTTTTAACAGGTGATAATATGGAAATCTTTGAACGACTAAAATACATAAGAAAAACTCTAAATTTAACACAAACTAAATTTGCGAAAGAAATAGGATTAAGCCAAACATCTCTAGGAATGATAGAAGTTGGTGATAGAAAAGTACAAGATAGGCATATAAAAACAATATGTTCTCTATTTAATGTTAATGAAAACTGGTTTCGTACTGGTAATGGTGAAATGTTTATAAAAGTAGAAGATTCTATATTCAAACAACTCAGCGAAAAATATAATCTTAACGAAAAAGATTTATCTTTTATAAAGCATTATCTAAATATGAATCCTCAAAATCGCCAATATCTTTTAAACATGATTTTAAATATGGCTGATGCCATACGAGCCGATTTCAAAATAATAAAATAATTTAAACCAAAAAGACTAATAATAATATCATTATCATTAGTTTTTCTCTTTTTTGCAGGAATTATATATAATTCAAAGAATATAATATTCATTACTATATATATCATAAGGAGAATTTTTATGTATACTTTTATAAAAAAAACTTTTATGTATATTTTTAGACCTTTTATTAATAAAATAGAAAACATTTCCCCGATACCTATAGATAATATTATAAACATAATAGGATATATCACCAATATATCTAGTTTTATAATTTTAATTGAAAATATTATAAATGAAAATATATCCTCATCAACTTATATAGCAATGGGATTACTTGTATCAGTATCTATATATTTAATGTATAAAAATTATATATTAGACACACAAAAGAATAATCTTATATTTTTAGCTCAACGTAGCCATATATATACAATTTATATGATTCTTTTAAGAGAGTATTTTAAAAAATATAATGATAATGAACGAATGGATATAGATTTTCTAAAAACTAATAATTTTACAATATCACAGGCTTCTTTTACTTTTGAAATAGATAAAAAATATTTATATAATAATTTTTCAGATGTTTATTTTAAACATAAATTTCTAATAGAATCAAACTCTGATACTAATATCTTTCAATTATGGATATTTGGTGAAAATAATTCTATTCCACAAAATGGATGTATAAAATTAGATAATAATACTCATTATATTAAATTATCTAAGTTAAAAAGTTGTAACATAACATCATCTAATAATGATAGTATTTATATTTCCAATTTTAATTTGGGTGATTTTCATAATATTGAAAAAAAAGAAGTTTATTTTTCTTATAAAAGAGCTCATTTATATCACTGGAAACATAGTAATGTCTTTATTATATATCCAAAAAGTTATGCTAAGAAATTTTTATTTGCTAACTTCAAAGTTATATTTAATAATACACATTATAACAAACAAATGCATATTAAATTATTAGAATATACCTATCCAAATTGTAAACAATATATTCTTCCCAATCCTATCATCAAAAAAGTAAATAATAAAATTATTTACTTTTTTGATAACGTAAAAATTAATATTAAATCAATTTATTCAATTATTATCGAGTGAATTTAATAAATAATATATAATAATTATTAATAAATTATAATTTTACTAAAAGAGGTCATATCTATGAAAATTAACTCATTAACTATTAATGGAATTGGAGGTATTAAGCATCTAGATTTAAAATTTAATGATAAATTAAATGTAATATGTGGTGCCAATGGAATAGGTAAATCTACTATATTAAACATAATAGCTGATGCTTTCAACGCAGGATATAAATCAAAATTAAAAAGAAATGCTTTATATACAACAGGGAAATATAATATTAAAATAAGTGATATTGTTGATAATAAATGTCAACAAAAAGAAGTAAATATAAAAGTAACAAACTTTCAACCAGAAGAATCAATTTATACAGGTAAATGGAGTGACGATGCAAAAAAATTTCTTTTTTTCAATATAGAACGTAATATCAATTATATTACTCTTAATTCGATTTCCCGAGACCCTACCAGAGAGAATTATACTATTGGTACTATAGCTAAATCTGGTGTACAAGCTGATGATATTAAAAATTGGTTTGTAAATAGATATATGTTTATAGATAAAAATGACAGCTTAAAATCAGAACAAATACAGAATTTTAATCTTGCTCAAAAAAGTTTTAGCATTTTAGATAATACTATTAATTTTAAAACAGTTATAGCCAATACATTTGATATTATATTATCTACACCAAACGGTGATATTTACTTTGAATATTTATCCTCGGGATATAAAAGTTGTATTTATATCATTTTAGGCATTATAAAAGAAATAGAATATAGATATAATGAAAGTCCTATTAATGTAAATAACTTTGATGGAATTATCGCTATTGATGAAATAGATTTACATTTACATCCTACATGGCAAGCAGGTCTTGTAGAAGCATTAAAAACAATTTTTCCTCGTGTACAATTTATATTGACTACACATAGTCCAAGTATTCTTCAAATTCTAGAAAAAGATGAAATTATTGCATTAGGGCACGATGATAATAATGATATTTATGTTAAGAATTTAAAATTAGGTAAATATGGCTTACAGGGATGGACTCTAGAAGAAATACTACAGTACGTCATGGAAATGCCCTCAACAAGTTCTCAATTATATTTAAATACAATTAAAAATTTTGATAAAGCTATGAATGATGAAAACAAAGATGAAATTTTAAAACAATATAATCTATTAAAAGAAATGCTTCATCCAAACAATCCATTACTAAGCTTGCTATCCATTCAAGTAGCCGAATGGGAGGATTAATATATGATAAAATTAATACGTTCTAATCCTCCAGAAAAATTAACAGAAGAAGTACAAAAAAAATTAACAGAAGAATTTAAAAAAAATAAGAAAAAAAGAGTTTGGGATAAAGCATATATTAAAAAAGCTCTTTTAAAGGAATGTAATGGTAAATGTATATATTGTGAATCACGTATAGGCTCTGGCTATAAAGAAATGCACGTAGATCATTTTCACTATAAAGATAAATATGTAGATGAAGTAGTTTCATGGAATAATTTAAATCCTTCATGTCCACATTGTAATAAGAACAAATCTACTCATGATACTTATGAAGATCCAATAATTAATCCTTTTGAAGATAACCCTCAAGATTATTTTTATATAAAAAATTATAGATATTATAGTAAAAATAATAATGTAGAAAAAATAGTAAAAAATACCATAGATGTATTAGGTTTAAATGATACAGATAAGTTAGTAAAAATAAGATTTGATTTATGTAATGCTTTATCTGATAAAATAATAACCATCTATGACTTAGCCATTGAATATCAATCTACATTATCCGATAATATACCCGAAAGAAATAAAGTTTTAAAGGGATGCAAAAACCTTTTAAAATTATGTATAAATACAGCAGAGTTTTCTGCATTTACGGCAACTACTATACAAGAAGATGATTATTACAAGAAGTTAAAAAATCTATTACAAGAATTAAATATATGGGACGAAGAATTAGACGAACTAGATAAATCTGCAAATAAAATTAAATTAGCAACTTCAAGAGATAATTAAAAAAGGCTATTACATAGTTGGCTTAAAACTATGTAATAGCTCTATTTTTTAAGCAGTACACTTACTCATTTCTTTCTTTATTTTTAAACTTTCTCGATATTGTTCAGCTAATGCAGTTTTTTCAAATTCTACACTGCCATCAAAGTTTTCTTTAACTACTTTTTCAATTTCATCAAGAGATACATTAAAAAATTCTCTACGTTTATTTACCATATTAACTTTTCTATCATCAAAAGCATGATGTAAAGCATTTTCTAATGCTGGTGCATCTTTGCTAAAAATCATAGCATGAACATCAAAATTAAATGGAACAGAAGCATTACCTAGTTCATCAACTCGTTCTTGAGGATTCAATCTGCGTGTCATACCAATTTTATAAATATTTTCTCCAAATGAACCTATATTAGAAATAACATATACATATCCAACTCTTTGGTTAGCTTCTCTATAATCAATATCCGCCAAATTTTTATCAATTTTTGAAACTTGAATTTGCATTTCATCTAATTTTTCAGCCAAAGCATTTCTTTGTGCTTCATCTGTACATTCAGCTAGTTGTTTTTGTGCTTCTTTTAAAGCATTTAAATAATGTTGCTTTTCTTTCTCTGCTTTTTTTCGTTCTGCCTCAATTTCTCTTTGAATTCTTGCTTCTTCACGCATTCTTGCTCTTAATTCTTGTTGCTCTTCTTTTTCACGCTGTTTCATTTGCTGATATTCCAATGCTAATCTTAATTCCTGTACCTTTAATTCATAATATCTGTTATGAATTGATATGTTCATTACCACACCAAGCTTAGATATTGTTTCAGATGCTTTCTTTATTCGTTTTAAGCAAGTATCAAAATTATTATAACGAACTTTACTTATAACATATTCACATTCACTATTAAATGCTCTTAATAGAAGCTTCTTTGTATCATTTACCATTTTTTTCCCTTTTCGAGCATCATTATTTACAGTCCAATTAGTATCACCCAACACAGCTTGGTCTTGTCTTATCATATTTTTTTGGTCTTCACGGATATCATCTAGTTTATATTTATATTGTGCTGAATTTACAAAATCATATTGTGGTTTATATAACGAAAAACTTTGTAATAAAACTTCATCATCTAATTCAATAAGTTCTATTGTATTTTCTTCAATTTTTTGTTCAAGTTTTTCACATTCATCTCTAAGTTTTTGCAATTCCATCTCAGATTTAGCACGTTCAATCTTAGTAAATTCACGAATTTCTTGTTTTACCTTAAGTATACTTTCTTTTTTGCTTTTTTCTATAGCCTTTTTACTTAATTCTAATTCTTTTTTTGTTTCTTCTATTTTATTAACTGCTTCTTTTAAAAGATTAGCTTTACTTTCTAATTTTTCAATCTGTAATTTAAGGCTTTCGACTTTTTTAGCATCTGGTGATATTAATCCTTTTAATCTATGTATTTCTCCATTAGCATTATTCAAACTCAATACAAGTTCATTGATTTTCTTTAAACTTTGTTCATTTTCACTTTTATAATCATTTAATTTCTTATTTATTTCTATTTCTTTTTGAGAATAATTTTCATTGATGTTTTTAATATAATTCTTATATTTATATGATTTTAAAACAACCAATGGAATACCTAAAATAGACGCAAATGGTACCATTGAACAAATAAATAATATTAGCCCTATTGTTATATTACTTAGATACCACTTTTCTTTAAAATTACCTTCTACCATAATATAAACACCACCTAAAAATATATACTAACTATATTCTAAGATAGGATATTATTTTCTTCAAATTTATTTGATTTGTAAGTTTTATTTTTCAAGAATATATAATATAATATAATTGAGCAAAAAAAACAGACGGTCATTTCTAACCGCCCTAAACCAAACAGAAACACAAAAAATAATAAAAACCCAATATAAAATAATAACACAATAAAAAAGAAAGGAAAAGTGATATATATGTCTTGGGGCGGAGCTAGAGAAGGTGCTGGTAGACCAAAAGCTACAGTTGTAAGAAAATATCGAAGTATATATGTTTCTAAAGAAGAATGGTCTATTATGAAACCTGTTATCAATTTAATAAAAAAAGATAATAAAATTGGTCGTGATTTGCTCAATAAAAATAAGGAGCATAAAATTATGGTCAAAGATGCACAATTTATTAATTTAACAGACAAAGATATTACTATTTATGGTAAAAACCATACAACCATTACATTTCCTAAAAGTGGTACAGTTGCTTTTGTAAAACAACAAGATAATATTCTTGATGAAGCTTGTGTAGATGGATGTTTATTTGATATTGGAAAAAGAATTTATACCGAAGTTGGAAATGTACCCAAACCAGAAGAAAATATATTTTACATTGTACCAATAGTAGTTGCACAGCAATTACCAGAAAGAGATGATTTACTAGTAGCTAGTAACGCAATTAAAAATGAGAATGGTGAAATTGTAGGATTTACTTCTCTTAATATTATTTAAAATGAATATAAAAAGGACTGGTATCAGTCCTTTTTATATTATAATACATATATATATTATACGTATTTACTTTATACGTGCTTTATGATATAGTGTTTATTAAGGAGGGGCTTATATGAATTTCAAACAAATGGAGAAAATCATAAAAGCCGAGGGGAGGGTTTTAAAATCTATTCAAGGTTCACATAATCAATATGTGCATCCTTTGAAATTAGGAAAAGTGACTATACCTAATCACGGTAAAAAAGACTTAACTCCTGGAGTTGTAAAATCCATTCTAAAGCAAGCAGGGCTTAAATAGCCTTGCTCTCCCTCCAAAATAAATAAAGAAGGTGAGTCTTATGCTTAGCATTTATCCAGCAATTTTTCAAAAAGAAAAAACTGGTGAATATTCTGTTATTTTCCCAGACTTAAATCATCTAGCTACATGTGGAAGTGATTTAAACGAAGCTATGTCTATGGCTGTAGATTGTTTAGCAGGATATCTATATTCAGAACAATTAGATGGTAATAATTTTCCTGTACCAACACCTATAGATAAAATAGACATACATTGCGAAGATGACGAAGATAGTGATTACATTGAAGCTTTTGTAAATTTAGTTTCTGTTGATGTAGCAGAATATGCTCGCCAACATTTTACTAAATCTGTAAAAAAGACGCTTACTATTCCTCAGTGGTTGGATAATGAAGCAAAACGTAAAAATATTAATTTTTCTAAAGTTTTGCAGGTTGCACTGATGAATGAAATAAAAATGAATTAAGGTGATAATAATGACTAAAGAAGAATTTATGCTTATTGCTACTCAAGAAGCTGATAGCAATTTAACAACTAATGAAGGTGGACCTTTTGGTGCTGTTATTGTTAAAGATGGAAAAATTATAGGTCGTGGACATAATTGTGTTCTTGTAAAACATGATCCAACTTGTCACGCTGAAATGGAAGCTATCCGTGATGCTTGTAAAAATCTTGGTACTCATGATTTAACAGGTTGTGAACTCTACACTTCTTGTTTCCCATGTGGTATGTGTTTATCTGCTACAATATGGAGTAATATTAAAAAAGTTTATTATGGAAATACAGCTAAAGATGCCGATAAAATAGGCTTTAGAGATGATGTAATATATAAATTCATTGAAGATAAATGTACAGATAAAAATGTATTGGACCTTGAACAATTTGGTAGAGATATCACTATTAAATCATTTGATAATTTTGCCAACAAAAAAGATAAAACTATTTATTAATAAAAAAATCGAAGTAAATGATGAATTAACCAATAAATGGTTAATTTCTACAAAACAAAGGTAATAGGTTAAATACTATTACCTTTTTTAGTGGAGGAAAATATATGTATAATGTAATAATTTATGCTAGAGTATCCACATTAATTCAGGCAGAACAAGGATATTCTATTGATGCACAACTAGAAGATTGTAGGAAAAAAGCTCAAGAATTAGGAGCAACTAATATAGAAGAATATATAGATAGAGGAAAATCTGGGAAATTTCTAGAACGTCCAGAATTACAGAAAATGCTTTATAATATAAAACACTCAGAGACAAACTATGATGCTTTAATAATATATAAATTAGATAGATTGTCTAGAGATAGCATGGGATTAGCTTATATAATAAAAATTTTGCAACAAAACAATATAAAAATAATATCTACTGATGGAGCTCATTATGGAACTAATCCACAAGATATTCTCATCATGCAGATGATGGGAAGTATCTCTGAGTTTGAAAATGCCTTACGAAAAGAACGTTCTATTAGAGGAAAAATAGAAAAAAGACGACAAGGAAAAATAGATAAAGTAAAAAAATATGGTTTCATTTATAACAATAAAAAGAAAAATTTTGACATAAATAAAGAAGAAGCTGAAATAATTAAAAAAATTTTCAATTGGTTTACTGAAGAACGAATAGGTGCTTTCAAAATTGCTAAAAGAATTAATAAACTAAAGATACCTACACCTTTACCAAGTAAAAATATTCACATTTGGCACGAAAACACTATACGAGGCATTTTAAGAGATGAAAGTTATGCTGGAACAATGCATACAATGAAATATAAATTTGAAAAAATTAGTATAAAAAAAATAAAAAAAACGATACGACCTAAATCTGAATGGATAGATGTAAGTGTTCCTGCTATAGTAGAAAAAATAACATGGGAAAAAGCTCAAGAAATATTGAATGATAATAAAAACAACAAAAGAAATACAAAAAATATATGGCTATTACAAGGGCTTGTTTTATGTAATATTTGCAAAAAACCTATGTATATAAAACAAACTATAACTAAAAGTAAAAATACTAATAATAAAGTATTTTATTTTAGATGTAGAACTAAAATATATAATCATGCTGGATTACCTGAAAAATGTGATGCTAGGTCTGTACAAGTTAATGTTGTAGAAGACTTAGTTTGGAATACTTTATTAAAAATATTCTACTCAAAAGAAACATTAGAAAAATATTTAAAAAGGAATAGAAAAGAAAATACAGAAAATATTCTTTTAGAAGAACTAATAACTAAACGCCAAACTCTATTAAACAAAAAAAATACAATAACAGACTGGTTTTTAGATGGAAAATTAGAAGAAGATATTGCCACTGAAAAACTTAATAAGTTGAATATGGAATTAGATACTTTAAACTTAAGAATAAAAATGTTAAAGAAGAATGCAACTAAACAACCTGCGACAATAGAAAGTTTATATAATAAATTTCATGAAGTAAATAATCCTGATAGAGAAAAGAAAAAAGAAATAATACAATCCATCGTAGATAAAATATATCTCGAAAGATTAGATGATACGAATGGTAAATATTGTGTTCCAAAATTAAAGCTTAATATTATTTTATATTAGTCTTTAAATAAGTTGTTTGTCTGCTACTATTTGGGCAAACATTAAAAAAGTTTATTATGGAAACACAGCTAAAGATGCTGATAAAATTGGTTTTAGAGATGATTTCATCTACAACTATATTGAAGGAAAATGCCAAGATATCTCCGTTTTAGATTTAGAACAATTTGGTAGAGATATCACTATAAAATCCTTTGATAACTTTGCACAAAAAACAGACAAAACAATCTACTAAAAACAAAGAGGATAAGTTTTATACTGAACTGCACCCCAAAAGTTGGACAAAAAACAACTTTTGGAGGTGCAGTTTTTTT
>OGMW01000624.1_pt1 | contig 36900 bp, 25 predicted proteins | sample 1573281 | NCBI WGS metagenome assembly OGMW01 (sample SAMEA2581907, study PRJEB24529) | metagenome | biome: Human gut stool | place: China | collected 2011 | reverse complement strand
AACTGGTTAGGAATTCTCAATCAGAATTTTCTTCCACATGTATGCCTCAAGAGCCAATGTTTCTCCGTAGAGGATGCTCCTTCATCAGATTGAAAGATATCTAGTGACAACAGGTATGTTCGTGAAGCGTCGTACAGAGTTCTGAAAGGCAAATTAGTTTGAATTGTTTCCGGTTAGGTTACTCTTAACGCAATAACAGAAAAGCTTTATGATTACGAACCTCTAGTTGACTGATAGGGTGATCTGCGAAAAAATAACGTCGCTTTACAACCTTTTTTTGCACTATGTAATCATAGAAGGCAAAATTTATCCAAAATTGTAAAAGGAATAATATCATCAGAAATAGAATGGGTAATGATAAGACGGTTATTGCTTATGGGGGTAATGCTTAATTTTGGCATTGAAAATAGTCATACATTCAATTTAACTCGATAACAAAGATTTTTTTGTTTATTTTTACAATCCAAAGTGGTTGTTTGGCCAAAATCGCGTTGGTTTGTAAAGAGCTTTATTTTAAATAATCCGTTTTTAACCATGAATAAAGTAAAATTTGCAGTAGTATACTGTTGCGATGAGAGGTATGTAAATTACCTGGGGGTTTCTCTGCATTCCCTAATAAAAAATTTCAATAGAAATATTGACTTTGATATTTTTGTTTTGGAAACAGAAATATCGGACTTAAGAAAACAAGATATAAATAATTCGGTTGGAAAAAATCATTCTGTTAAATTTATAAATGTTAAAGATGATGTTGAAAAGCTTTTTAGAAATGTCGAGCTGAAAGGGTTAAGATACTGGTCTCCTGCTATTTATTATAGGTTAATAATTCCTTTTTTGTTCAAAACATATGACTATGTATTGTATCTAGATACTGATACTGTGATCGACGCTGATATTTCAGAGTTGTCGATGGTGGATTGGGGAGGGTATCAGATTGCTACAGTCATCGATACAGCAGCGCCAGTGATGGATTTAACACCGGAACGAAAACAGAAGCTTGCTGGTCAGGGTTTAAACGATCCAGGAAAGTATTTTAATTCTGGTGTTATATTATTTAATATAAAGAATATAGATCTTGATCAGTATTTAAAGGATATTACACGTGTTCTTTGTCATGATTTAGAATTCCCTGATCAGGACGCGTTAAATATAGTATTTCAGAATAAGACTTTAAGTCTTGGTATGGAGTATAATGCTCAGATATGTATGTTGGGTTGGCCTGCAGATATGAAAAAGATGGAGGTAAACCCAAAATTTAAATCTGATTTTATTAAAGCTAATTTAAATCCAAAAATTATTCATTTTATTGGTCCGACTAAGCCATGGAATAGCCCCTATATTTATGGTTCTTTTTATTTTTGGAAATATGCAAGAGAAAGTTTTTTCTATGAACGTATACTTTATGAGAATATCGTAAAGGACTACGCATATAAGAATGATATTTCTGTTGTAGTTAATAAGGGAAAGATTATATCAAAATATTACTTTTATTCAGTGCTCTCTGCTGTGTCTTTCGGTAGAGCCAAGGCGCGGTATAAACATAGAAGAGATAAATATAGATCATTGAGAAAATATCTAATGAGATATGGTCTTTAAAATATTGAATTAAATTTTCATCAATTGCATTTTGTAATAAAGTGCTTTAATTGAAATTTTGTTGCGGTGATTTTTAGTTATTGAAGATATTTTTATTGTAGAGTACGCGTACTGTTTTTTTTGTAGGGGGAGGTTGCGCCTCCTCCTTTTTTTATTGTTTGTTTACTGCGTTTTGTGAATTTTTTGCGCGGAAGTGTGAGTTTTGTACAAAAAAATTAATTCTGTTTGTTTGTGCTTTCGTTTTGAATTTTTCAGGAGTATAGGTATTGCGAAAAGGTTTGATTTCACTTGTTCTTGCTGTTGTGGCTGTCGCCGGGGTTTATTTCGGATTTGACAAAGCCACTGTGCTTAATGTGCTGCATTCAACGGGGTTTACCGAGGCGGCACAGATGGTGGAGGCGGCTTCAAAAATGCTGCCTGTGCAGGAAACAGAAGCGCGAAACCGTCACAAAGGAAAAGAAAATACGGATTTTTCCACCCCCTCTCAGAACGGTACGACTGCCGCCGGGGATGTGAGCTACCCGGATGTTGATCCGCAGCATCCCGGCAACCGCGTCAATGACAGTTTTCAGCACGTCAAAAAGATTCTCCTCAGTCAGGTCTATTATGACCATGCCGAGACGCTTTACTGCGGTTACCCCTTTAACAGCAAAACCAAAGAGATTGATCTGCCGCCTGGCTTCTCTGCGCCGGTGCATCAGGAGCGCAGTGCCCGTGTGGAGTGGGAGCATGTAGTGCCGGCAGAGCACTTCGGCCAATCCTTCAAGGAGTGGAAGCAGGGCTCAGGGCGCTGTATCAATAAAAACGGCACCCACTACAAGGGACGCCGCTGCGCTGACGAAGTAAGTTTCGAGTACCGTCTGATGCAGGCCGATATGTATAACCTTTTCCCCGCGGTGGGCAGTGTGAATGCGGTTCGTTCCAATTACCCCTACGCGATACTCGATCGCACACCAGCCACATTCGGCAGCTGTGAGATGAAAGTCGCTGACGGCAGCGCAGAGCCCCCGGAGCGCGCCCGCGGGCGTATCGCGCGTGCCATGCTCTATATGGCAGCAACCTATCCGACGCATTATGCGATGAATGACCGCACGCGAAAGATGATCAACTCCTGGAACGAGCGCTATCCTGCCACGGAGTGGGAGTGCATCCGGGCTGCCCGAATTGAGCGTATTCAGAAAAATCCCAATCCGTTCGTGATTGAAGCCTGCCGCAGAGCCGGCCTCCCATACCGCGAACAGTAAATCTCTTCCAGCCGCTATACCGTCGTCGCCTCTTTCAGCAGAACAGCCTGAAAGAGGCGATTTTTTCAGCTTTTTACGACGTCTTGCGGCTTTAGCTTAGGGGGTTTCCTATAGTGAAGTTGAGTCGATGAGGAGGAGTGCGCATTTTTAGTGCACCCCGAAAGCAAAAACTCGTAACAAAAGCCAAAGTCTTGCTAAACTCACACTCCGAAAATCCCTCATTTGCCTTGTTTGAAATTTTTTTTATTTTTTTCATCAGGGAATCCCATTTCATAACGTTGAGGGGCTTTCACTTTGATTAATTTCAGATGTTCCTTCCGGCCCAATCTGACCTGCAGCTGACTGGCAGCGGCAGGGGAATTCGTGACGCGGGGGCGGCACTGACCACTTCAGCCTTACTTCTCCTGACAGGCGTTTTGTCCTTTCACGTGAGGGAGGAGGGGGTCCAGAACTCAGCATCAGCCGATGCTGCTGGAAGTGGGTTTGGCCACGCCCGAGCACACGAGTCCCGACATCAAGCCGGTGGCGCATCGCAACATTCCTAAAAAGGATTCATTCATGGAACCGTTTAACGCTGGATGGCTGTCGATTATTCCGCCGATCGTCGCCATTACGCTCGCACTGATCACCAAGGAAGTTCTCTCTTCCCTGCTGATCGGTATTCTGACAGGCACTCTGATTTATACCGTCGGTACTGACGGAAACGTGCTCATGGGAACGCTGGAAACCGCGTTCACCACGATGGGCAATAAAGTTGATTTCAACATTCTGATCTTCTGCTCCCTGCTGGGCGCTCTGGTCTATGTTGTCGCAATGTCGGGCGGCACGAAAGCTTACGGAAAATGGGCCGTGAGCAAGATCAAGGGACGCCGTAGCGCTTTCGGTGCTACGGCAGGACTCGGGATCCTTATCTTCATTGACGACTACTTCAACTGCCTCACTGTCGGCACCGTGATGCGTCCGATCTGCGACCAGTACAAAATCAGCCGTGCAAAGCTCGCCTACATCATTGATTCGACGGCTGCACCGATCTGTATTATTGCGCCGGTCTCCTCATGGGCCGCTGCTGTGGGTTCCTCGCTCAAGGGGGCGAGCGGCTTTGAAAGTGATATGGCTGCTTTCGTGGCTTCCATCCCCTGGAACTTCTATGCGCTGCTGTGCATCATGATGGTGCTGTTCATCGTCTTCACGGGCTTTGACTTCGGCCCGATGCGCAACGCTGAGGAGCGAGCCCTCGCCGGTGAGGAAACGACCGAAATGACGACCTCCGCCGAACCGCCCAAGAGCAATCCGCGCGGCCGTGTCTTTGACATGCTCCTGCCGATTTTTGCCCTCGTGGTGTTCGCCGTGCTCGCGCTGCTCTACTCGGGCGGCTACTGGGGCAAGGATGCCGCCTACCACACGTTCGGTGCCGCCATGGGTAACGCCTCTGCCGCACCCGCGCTGGTCTGGGCTTCGTTCGGTGCACTCGCTGCCGCCTTTCTGCTGTATGTGCCGCGCGGTCTCGTGCCGTTCACGGACTTCATGACGGGTCTTGTGGAAGGGATGAAGCTGATGCTGCCTGCGAATATCATTCTCGTGCTCGCCTGGACGCTCTCCGGCGTGTGCCGTGACCTTCTGCAGACGCCGCTCTTCGTGCAGTCTCTGGTGACCTCGGGCGGTGCCGACTGGTCCGTGTTCCTGCCTGGTATGATCTTCGTGATTGCCGCCTTCCTGTCGTTCTCGACCGGTACGGCCTGGGGTACGTTCGGTATTCTGCTCCCGATCGTGGTGCCTGTGGTTCAGCACATCGATCCGTCCCTGACGATTGTTGGCCTCTCCGCCACGCTCGCCGGCTCGGTTTTCGGTGACCACTGCTCGCCGATTTCGGATACGACGATTCTCTCGTCGGCAGGCTCTGGCTGCAACCATATGGAACACGTCTCGACGCAGCTGCCATACAGTCTGCTGGTAGCCTTCAGCGCCTTCGTGGGTTACGTGGTTGCCGGCTTCACGCACGCCAACCTCGCTCTGAGTCTTGGCGCTGCCGTGATCTGCCTGATCGGCATCACCTGTGTGCTGCACTTTATGCGCCGTGAGCGCCGTGTCATTGCCTAAAGCAGGTTCTTAAACAGAAAGGATCGTCAGTTTGCAACAAGACTGGCGATCCTTTTTCTTATGCTGCTCCTGAAGGCGCTGGCTATTGATGGTAAAATCTCCCACAACTTCTGAGCGCCCGGGTGAGAGTCTCGCGCACGCTGCTTAGAGCCTAAAGAAGAGTCGAAAACGCTGTTTCGCATCTTCTTTCTGCTTTAAGCCGGCAGGAGCAGGGAAGGTCTCTTTGCTTCTGCCGTCACGGCAGCGAGCTTTTGTCTTTTGTTTTTACCACCGCTGCTGGTGCCATCAGGCGCCTTCAGCTCAGAAAGGATGCGTGACACACTATGTCAGTTCTGCCTATGAAGGGTCCTTCGGCCCTTTCCGCCTTCCGTCAGGAGAGACTCCTTCAATCGCTTCGTCGCGCCGTTCCCACCGTCAACGGTGTCTGCGGCGAATTTGTCCACTATCTCAACCTTCGCCGTGACCTCACTGCCGAAGAGCAGGACCGCATTGCGGGGCTGCTCCACTACGGTGAGCTGCTCGCAACAGAGGATGCCCCCCGCCAGATTCACCTCATTGTGGTGCCGCGTCTCGGGACGATTTCGCCCTGGGCAAGCAAGGCGACCGACATTATGCATAACTGCGGTCTGGATACGGTTGAGCGCATTGAACGCGGCATTCACTACATTGTGTCGGCTGACCGGGAACTTTCCGCTGACGAAGTCGCGAAGATTGCCGGGTTGCTCCACGACCGTATGACCGAGTCCGTGCTCCCTGCACACGAGTTCGACGCGACGGCACTCTTTACGACGCTCGCCGGCAAGCCCATGCAGAGCGTGGATATTCTTGCGGGCGGCCGCGCTGCGCTGGAGGCCGCGAATGTGGACATGGGGCTCGCGCTGAGCGAGGATGAAATCGACTACCTGATGGACGCCTTTACCCGCGCCCGGCGTAATCCCACGGACGTTGAACTGATGATGTTCGCGCAGGCCAACTCTGAACACTGCCGTCACAAGATTTTCAATGCGAAATGGACGGTTGACGGTGTGCCGTCTTCGCGCACGCTCTTTGACATGATCCGCGACACCCACAAGATGGCGCCCAACGGAACCATTACGGCGTATGCGGACAATGCGGCCATTTTTGAAGGGGAAAAGGTTTCCCGGCTGACAATCCGTCCGCGCGAGCATGATTTGACACCCGGCTTTTTCCAGCCCGTTGAAGAGCTCACGCACACCGTCTTCAAGGTCGAAACCCATAATCACCCGACCGCGATTTCCCCGTTCCCCGGTGCCTCTACCGGCTCGGGCGGCGAAATCCGCGACGAGGGCGCAACCGGTCGCGGAGCCAGACCCAAGGCGGGGCTCACAGGTTTTACCACCTCGAACCTCTATCTTGATGATGTTCCCCAGCCCTTTGAAAATGACTCTGACGTGGTCACGGGCGAGAAGAGCGTTGAGCGCTACGGTGCGCCCGGGCGTATTGCCACGCCGCTCTCAATCATGACGGAGGGGCCGCTCGGCGGCGCCGCCTTCAACAACGAATTCGGCCGTCCGAATGTTCTCGGCTACTTCCGCACGTTTGAAGCCAATGTGGGCGGTACGCGCTACGGCTACCACAAGCCCATCATGCTCGCGGGCGGCATCGGAAACGTGCGTGACGATCAGACAAAGAAAGCGGTGCCGCCGGTCGGCAGTCTGCTGATTGTGCTTGGCGGCCCGGGCATGCGTATCGGTCTTGGCGGCGGTGCCGCCTCGTCAATGGCCACCGGGGCGAACGCTGAAGCGCTTGATTTTGACAGCGTGCAGCGCGGCAACCCGGAAATGGAGCGTCGTGCGCAGGAAGTGATTGACCGTTGTGCGGCGATGGGTGACGCGAATCCCATCCTCGCCATTCATGACGTCGGCGCGGGCGGTCTCTCCAATGCGATGCCTGAGCTGGCCGATCTGAGCGGCCGCGGTGCCGTGTTTGATCTCGGCCGCATTCCCGTGGAGGAATCCGGGATGAGCCCGCTTGAGATCTGGTGTAACGAAAGCCAGGAGCGCTATGTGATTGCGCTTGATCCCAGAGGGCTCGATACGTTTAAGACGTTCTGCGAGCGTGAGCGCTGCCCCTTTGCCGTACTGGGCGAAATTACCGAAGAGGACCGTCTGCGTCTGCTGCGCGAAGGGGATACCGATGCAGTCAATATGCCCATGTCCGTGCTGCTCGGCAAGACGCCGCGCATGGAACGCAATGTAGAGCGCGTACAGCCGGAACTCTCCCCCTTTGTCAAGCCTGAGACCGACATCAGATCCATGATGATGGCTGTGCTGCAGCACCCGACGGTGGCCTCCAAGCAGTTCCTCATCACGATCGGTGACCGTGCCGTTGGCGGGCTTGTGGTGCGTGACCAGATGGTCGGTCCCTGGCAGGTGCCCGTCTCGGACGTCGCTGTGACAGCGCTTGGCTTTGAGACTCACAAGGGTGAAGCCATGTCGATGGGTGAAAGAACCCCGGTGGCGGTGATCAGCTCTGAGGCGGCTGCACGTCTTGCCATCGGTGAAGCCATCACAAATATGGCCGCGGCCGATGTGGATCTGCAGACGATCAAGCTCTCGGCCAACTGGATGGCCGCCTGCGGTGCAGAAGGGGAGGACGCGAAACTCTTTGACGCCGTAGCAGCCGCGAGCGCGATGTGTGTCAAACTCGGCATTTCGATCCCGGTCGGCAAGGACAGCCTCTCCATGCGCACGAAGTGGCAGGACAAAGGGGAGGAAAAGTCGGTCACATCGCCCGTCTCCCTTATTGTCTCGGCTGCCGCTCCGGTGAAAGACATCACGAAGACACTCACGCCGGAAATCCCCGGCGGCGCGCAGGTGCTCGTTCTGATTGACCTCGGGGAAGGCCGCTGCCGCATGGGCGGCTCCATCCTTGCTCAGGTTGCCCAGAGTTTCGGCAATGAGGCGCCTGATGTCGAGGATCCGCTTCGTCTCGCGCAGGCCTACCTCGCCGTGCGTGAGCTTGCAGCCGGAAACCTTATCAAGTGCTACCACGACCGCTCCGACGGCGGCCTGGTTGCCGCTGTGGCAGAAATGCTCTTTGCCTCGCACAAGGGTGTGAATCTTGATATCTCCTCGATTGCGCTCGATATGGATCCCGTGCGCGCGCTCTTCAACGAAGAACTCGGCATGGTCTTCACGGTGCCTTCTGACCGTCTCACCGAGGTGGCTCATGTGATCCGCAAATACGGGCTCTCGCACTGCTCGCACTTTGTGGGCGAGGTCACCAATACGGACGATCTGCGCATCGCTGACAAGGGCACAACGGTGGCCTACGCCACGCGTGCAGAAATGCAGGAGGTCTGGACGCGTGTCTCGCACGCGATCGCCCGACGCCGTGACAATCCGGCGCTCGCCGATGAGGAATTCTCCCGCATTTCGAACAATGCTGACACAGGGCTTTTTGCCAGACTCACCTTTGATGTGGATGAAAACCCCGCCGCCCCGTACATCGCTACGGGTGCCCGTCCGCTGATGGCGGTGCTTCGAGAAGAAGGTGTCAACAGCCAGCACGAAATGGCAGCAGCCTTCACACGTGCCGGGTTTGATGTCTATGACCTGCACATGACTGACCTGCTCACCGGCCGGAGCGATCTCGCAAGCTTCAAGGGCATTGCCTGCGCCGGGGGCTTTTCCTACGGTGACGTGCTCGGCGCCGGCGGCGGCTGGGCCAAGACGGTGCTCTACAACGAACGTCTGCTGGAGATGTTCAAGACGTTCTTTGAACGCGGAGACACGTTCGGACTCGGTATCTGCAACGGCTGTCAAATGATGAGTCAGCTGCGTGACCTCATCCCGGGCGCAGCCCACTGGCCGCAGTTCCTGCGTAACGAAAGTGAGCAGTTCGAGGCGCGTCTCGTGAATGTTGAGGTGCTCGATAGTCCCTCGATCTTCTTCCGCGGCATGGCCGGCAGTGTGATTCCGGTTGTCAATGCTCACGGGGAAGGGCGGGTGTCGTTTGTGAGCCCCGAGGATGCGACGTTTGCCCGTGCGGCGGCGCGTTATGTGGCGCCTGACGGCAGCCCGGCTACCACGTATCCGTTTAACCCGAACGGCTCTGCCGGAGGGCTGACCGCTTTTACCACCGACGACGGCCGCTTTACGATCATGATGCCGCACCCCGAGCGCAGCCACCTGGCAACGCAGCTCAGCTGGCACCCGGCAGACTGGAATCTGCATTCGGGCTGGATGCGTATGTTCTTTAACGCGCGCATCGCGGTTGGTTAACCGACGCCGAGAAGGCAACAAATTATTGCTTTCTCTTGCAAAATGCTCGCAATTTTGCGAGCATTTTGCTTCTTCCGGTGCGCGTTTTCTGCACCACTTGCTGTTCCTGTCAATCCCTACTGGAGAGTCTTCTCATGCTGTTGCCCCGTTTCCCTCTGAAAGTATCGCTTGCCCTTGCCGCTGCCGTGCTATCCCTTGCCGGTTGCCATACCGCTGGGGGCGACGAGACTGCGGAAAAAGGGGAGACGCCGGTGATGGTGCAGGTCACGCGTCAGGCAATCAAAGCCTCCGGTACGGCACTCGCAAGACTTGAAGAAGTGCCGGGCACTTACGAGGGGGTGATTCCCTGTGCGGACTGCGAAGGGATTAAAACCACCTACCACCTTCATGCGGACGGCACGTTTACGACGGTTTCCCGTTACCTCGGCACAAAAGAGGTGTTCAAATCGTTCGGGAACTGGCGCTACCGAAAAGGGATTCTCTTTCTGACTGACAACAAAGATCCGCAACCCTATCTGATCAGGGCTGAAAAAGATCAGCTTCGCCTTCTTGATGAAGAGGGCAAAGCTGTGACGGATGAAACGGCGGAAAAATATATTTTGCCGAAGATCAGATAGGCTTGACCAGAGCTGACAGGGACTGGAAAAAGTAAAGTGTATAATTTCAGGCGAAGAACAGAAACAGAAGTGCTCTTCTTTCGCTGATTCACCTATAAACCTTTAAATCTGGGGCTGCATGCAATGTACCCAGTAAATAGCCGGTTATGGTCAAAGTTTCAATTCTAGTTCCCTGCTATAACGTTGAAAAATACGTTAAACAATGTCTTGAAAGTCTGAAAAATCAAACCCTTAGAGATATAGAGATTATCTGTATTAACGATGGCAGTACTGACGCAACGTTAGACATTATCCAGGATTACGTTGCGCAAGATAACCGATTTTTGCTGATTAACAAGAAAAACTCTGGTTACGGGGATTCTATGAATCAAGGGCTGGAGGCTGCAAAAGGGGAATATATAGGCATTGTTGAAAGCGATGATTGGGTAGATGCTGAGATGTTTGAGACCCTCTACCGGGTCGCCACTGAGAATAAGCTTGAAATGGTACGGTCGGGGTATTACACAAACCGGTTAAATAAAGATATCCATTGCGAAACCTATCCCGAGGTTCCTAAAGAGACTCTAATCAGACCTGTAGAACATGTGGGTATATTTCATACCGCTCCGGCTATTTGGGCAAATTTGTATTCAAGAAGATGGCTGATGGAGAATGAGATCAGATTTCTCCCCACTCCCGGCGCTTCTTACCAGGATACTGCATTTTCTGTTAAATGCCTGGTTATGGTAAAGCGATTAATGTTTATTGAAAATGCTTATTTGCATTACAGGAACGATAATCCGAATAGTTCAGTTCACTCCAAAAAAAAGATGTTTTGTGTCTGTGATGAGTGGGAGGAAATTTATCGATATGCCAGTATCAAACGGAAAGAGTTTGAACCCTTGTGGCATATGATGCCTGCACTCTTATACAACACTTTTGCGTGGAATTACAGAAGACTGGAAGAAGCAGATCAGCCTGACTTTATCTATCACTGGTCAAAAGTATTAAAAAGAATGGTAAAAAAAGGTGAATTAAATTGGTTTGCGCTTAAAAAGAGAAAAAGAGAACTTTTTCTTATATGTTATTTTCCCAGTCTCTTTTTGAAGTTTTTCCATCTATGAGCAAATTTAGAATTATGTTGTAAAAAAATAATTTTACTTTACTGATATCTAGGCTGTTTTTATATATTAGGAAATTGCTATGAAGATTTTAATTGTTGGGGCCGGAGTTTCTGGTGCAACCATTGCTCGCCGAGCTGCGGAAAAGGGAAATACAGTGACAGTTATCGACAGGAAGGAGCACATCGGAGGTAACTGCTACGATTACTTTGATGACAATGGTATATGTGTCCACCAGTATGGTACACATATTTTCCATACGGATAATAAGGAGGTGTGGAATTTTGTCAGCCGATTCACAAAATGGTATCCCTACCAGCACAAAGTAGTTGCTCTAGTTGATGGAATGGAAGTTCCGATTCCGTTTAATCTGAATTCAATACATCAGATTTTTCCGGAACTTATTGCCAAAACTCTTGAAGAGAAGTTGATAGAAAAATTTGGCTTTAATGTCAAAGTCCCAATCCTGGAGTTGAGAAAAACAGGTGATAAAGATTTGCAATTTTTAGCTGATTTTATATATGAAAAAGTTTTTCTTCACTATACCCTTAAACAATGGGATATGAAACCGGAGGATTTGGATCCCGCAGTCACTGGTCGTGTCCCAGTATATATTAGTAGAGATAATAGATACTTTCAAAATAAGTATCAAGGGATACCTCTTGAAGGGTATACTAAACTTATAGAGAATATGCTAAATCATAAAAGTATTCAGGTTAAACTGAATACTGAGTTTGATCATGATATGCTAAATTCTTTTGACAAAGTTTTTTATACGGGGCCGATAGATGAATTCTTTGATTATAAGTTTGGTGAACTGCCCTACAGAAGCCTTAAGTTTGAATTTTTGACTTTCGATAGAGAGTACTTCCAGAAGAATTCAGTCATAAATTATCCTTGCAATTATGACTTTACTCGTATTGGTGAATATAAATATTTTTTAGATACAAAATCTAAGAAGACAGTGGTGTCTTATGAATATCCTCAACCGTTTGTGTTGGGAGAAAACGACCGTTATTATCCAATAGTAAAAAACGAGAATATTGCTTTGTATAATCGCTACCTTGAATTGTCGAAAAAGTATGACAAAGTTCAATTTCTTGGACGGTTAGGGGATTATAAATATTACGATATGGATAAGGCGATTTTAAAAGCTATTTCAATTCCGCTGTAAGTATTAAACGGATTTAACCTTGGTGTAATTTATAGATTGCGCCAAGGTTTTTTTATTTGTTTAATTTTTTATATCAAAAAAGAATGGCTTGTTGATATTTTTAAGTAAGATGCTTTAGTCAAAGAACTCTTCTGAAAATTGATTTTTTGTTTCTTTTTTTAGATCTAAAATTTTTCGCAGAGCAATTTTTGGTAGTTTGTGAATAGCAAATCTTTTTAAGTGCTGATAAGTTAGTTGCTTGCGTGGGATGTGATTTCTTAGAACTTCTTCGCTGTCTCGGCAGAGTTTAATAAGTTCAGGATCATTGTTCTTATAGGCAAATTTTACTAGAAGCCACCACAGATTCAGAACAGATTTGTAGACATGAAGGGCAGACTTTTCACTGAAAGTTATTCCCTGTATAGCGTTTAAATATAATAGAAATTCATCTTTCGGAGAAATTAGAGTGTTTGTCAAAGATGATTTTCTTAAACGATAGAAATAGTTTTGTTTTTCAAAACAAACTCCTTTTTTTATTGTAGTCATAACCCTGAAAAGATAGTCCTGGTCTTCGCTTGTGTGGTAGTCGGGGTTGAACCGTATCCCTTTCAGTAGTTTAAGTGAGAAAGTCCGATTTAAAAGAAATCGGGTAGTTAATAAAGATGGATATTTCCAGCCGTCTACACCAAAAAATTGATCGAAAATTGACTCTTGTTGGATATTAATGCACTCGGTTCCATACTCTCCTTCATCAATATACCCTGACTTGTCGACTTTACAGACCCCGCAAACCGCGTATTCACAGCCAGTTTGACTTAATGCTTTTCCAAAATCGCTTAAATAGGATTCTGATAGATAGTCATCAGCATCCACGAAACATACTTGATCCACCTGGTGTTTTTCAAGTAGTGCAAGTGCCGAGTTCCTGGCATGTGCCACACCCTGATTGCTTTTGTGTATGACAATGAAACGGCTATCCTTAGCTGCCGTCTGATCAAGTATTTCACCAGAATGGTCTGTGGACCCATCATTGACGGCAAAAACCAGGAAGTCTTTATGGTTCTGAGATTGAATGGATTCGATACACTGTGGGAGGTAGCGCTCAACATTGTATACGGGGAGAACTATGGCAAATTTCATAAAGATATCATTCAAAAAAATTTATTTCATCCAGCTTCTTAGATTTCCATTTTGATTTTTTTAATAAAAACAAAATTCTCAGAAAGATATTTCCAAATTTATAAAATAAAAATCTCTTTCTGTATTTATTGTCTAATACTTCTTTAAAGCGGTGGATTTTAAAAAAATCATATGCTGCTTTGCAGATAGTTAGGTTTTTTGTAACCTTTTCTTGGAACGAATTTTGCAACAGCCACCACCAACAGTTCATGGCTGTTAGTTCTATCCCGTGCATAGTGCTACGTTTATAGGGATTCTTTTTTAGTAAATCGATATAAAAAAGAAGTTCATCTTCAAGCTTGTGATGGCAATGCGAAAGGGAAGATCTTCTTAATCTGTAAAAATAGTTTTGCTTAACTAAAAGGACTCCAGTTTTAAGGTTTTCTGTCGCTTTGAAGAAAAAATCCTGATCTTCGCATGTAACCATATCCTCTCTGAATCGCAAGTCTTTGATTGCCTCATACGGAAAGAAGCGATTGCTTAAGAATCGTGTACTTGCACTGGATCGATTACTCCATTTGCTGATAGCAAAGTACTGGTAAGGAATATCCTCTTCCAGGAGTCTAAACTGTGAATGATCAGTTTTCTCTGCATTGATCACTCCTGTTTTGTCAAACATGGCAACTCCGCATATTGCAAAGTTCACCCCTTGATGTTTGATTGCAGAAATAAAATCCTCAACGAAAGTTGGAGAAACTTTATCATCCGCGTCCACAAAACAGATAAAGTCGCATTCCTTATCTTCTAATTTGTTAAGTGCAACGTTTCTTGCTGAGGAGACTCCTCCATTGGGTTTATGAAAAACCTTTAGATTTGGCATTTTTTCTGCATAGTTGTCTAATATTTCTCTTGATCGATCGTCTGAACCATCATTCACAGCATAAATTTGTATTTTTTGATAGGTTTGTTGCCCCAATGACTCAAGACACTCAGCCAGATATTTTTCTACGTTGTATACGGGGACAATAATTGCTACTAGTGGCTGGTAGTTCATGTTTTTTCTGATATTTTGAATTCTGGATGATAGCATTCAATCAAGATAATCAAGTGTTTTACCTATTTGCAGTCGCTATCAGAAAGCTGCCTTTTTGTTTTATAACGGACTTTGCTGTTACATTAGAATTGTCATTCAGTCTATTTTTTCTTTGCAAATTTTATGGTCATTAGCGGGATACACCCGAAAAGAGCATAACTCCTCTTTCCGTCCTTAATCCGCTTTTTGATGAACGGAATTTTGCCAAAGAGGTAGAACCATTCCTTTTCTCCGTGACCGGGATAAAGCAGAGGGTAGAGCTGTCGGGCAATGCACTTGATTCTCCAGTCCGCGTCAGCCATCTCTTCAGAGAGGCGGTGAGTGGTATTGTTCTCCTGATTTCGGTACTGAATAAGCACATCAGGCAGATTGGCCATCATGGTTACACCCATTAGCCGTACCCACAGCATATAGTCCTCGGCAGGTGAGAAAGCTTCTTCGTAACGAATTCCGGTGTGCAGTAGGACTGTTTTTCGAATCATGGCTGCAGGATGCAGTATTACACAGTCATCCATCAGCGCCCGTTTAATCGCCATGTTTCCCAGTGGATAGATTTTTTCTTTTCCAGATGAGGGAATTGTTCTGTGCTGTCCGCCGACAACACCGACTCTCGGGTGGCTATCAAGAAAGGCTACTTCTTTCTCAAGACGATCTGGTAAGCAGATGTCGTCATGATCTAATATTGCAAGATATTCACCTTTCGCGTAATCAATTAGCCGATTTCGAGTGGCCGAGATTCCCATATTCTGGAAATTTTCCAGGTAGCGAATTCTTGGATCCGAGAAGTGGGAAACCGTTTCCCTGAGTGCAGCATCTTCAGGGGAATCATTGAGAAGAATGAGTTCAAAATCCGTGAAGGTCTGCTCCAGAACAGATGTCACCATCTCCTGCAGCTGCTTAGGTTCGGTATGGTAAAGCGGGACTAATACTGAGACTTTTGGCATATTGGGGCCTGCATCAGAAGGGGGTCACCGGACGTCAGCTACGCCGATCTTCCTGACCAGTCGGGAATTATGAAAGTTGATGCGCTTACGCTCTAGATACTGAAGAGGTCCGCGCCAGAAACTTGTTTTGATCCTGCCTTTATCACGACCGACATACGTTACCCCCTGGTCATTGGAGATTACCAGTGCGGGGGAGAGCGACCAGGGTTTGAAAAAGGCTCTCAACGGTGTGGCGTGCGAGAAAAGAATATCGTCACACGGTGCCAGAATTTTTTCTGACATTTCCACGAGTTTTGCTGCCACGTCGCGATGGATCAGATACGCCATGCAGCCGCCTTCGATCCCTGCGAGCAGTACCAGCAGCCGGCTTCCCATGGGAAGCTGGTGGATTTCCGGTTCCCGGACCACTTTCTTGGGTTCAGCAAACTCTTTAGCAAGCTGAATGATTTTGACGTCTTCAGGAATCCAGTCGAGACTGTCCAGGTAAGGGTGCGGATCGGAGGCAAACTCAATGTCGTCCTCCATAATCAATGCCCAGTCCTCATTGCTTTGCGCCAGGCGCTTCCAGGCTTCGAGCTGACTGAGATACACACCGATCTCACCGGCGGTCATATCCTTGAGGAAATATCGTCTGGCAGAATAGGGAGCCTGCAGTTTTTCAAGCTCTGCCTGCGCCAGCGTTTTCCCGTCGACGGCTTCGAGACGCTCATAAGGTAAGTGCCACTTCTCCATGAGGGCTGTCATTCGAGCCATTCGCTCAGGAGACCGGTCAAGATTGATGATGAAGCTAAGCATTGAAAGTTTTTCTGATGATTTTATTTTCCGTTAGTGTATCAGAATGCCGCAGCAGCGGACAGATAAACGGCGTCATAGCGCAGTTTTTAAAATTGTGGTTTCGTGTCCAAAAGAAAAAAAATTTCGGGTGCGATGAGTACTCCACCTGAAGAAAACGCAATGCAGCAACGCGCTGATGTGAATTTTGCAAGACTTCTCTAAAATATGCCCAACAGGTGTTACACTAGCGGGCGTTCAGAGCACGTAGAATCACCGGTGTTGATTCGCTTATACAGAGTCCCATGATTGAGCTAAAAAAAACATTTTCTAAATTTTCACCACCCCCGCATATTCGGCGTTTTCTGACGCTGGTGCGTGTATATAAGCTGGAACTGGTGGTGGCACTCATCTGCATGGTGCTCTCCGGAGCTGTTTCCTCAGCGCTGGCCAAAATTCTGGGTTTTCTCACGGATGTCGGTTTTTACCAGAAAGAGTCCTGGGTGATTGCTGCAACGCCGGTGGCGCTGATCGGTACGGCAGTTATCTTTGCCGTCACCTCATTTCTCTCCAATCACTATTTCTATAAAATCAACCAGAATATCACCGCAGATTTCAGAAAGCAGATTTTTCAAAATATGCTGCGTTGGCCTGAGAGCAGTTATATCGCCTCTAATGCCGGCAGACTCAGCTCAACATTTATTCTGGAAGCCAATTTCATGCTGATGACGGTCAGTAAATCGGCTGTTATCTTTGTGCGCGACCTCTTTCAGATTCTTTTTCTTTCGGCCATGCTTTTCTGGGTGAACTGGAAGCTGGCGCTGCTGGCAGTGATTGTGCTGCCGCTCTTCTATGTCCTGATTACGAAACTCAATCGTCTGATTAAAACCCAGATGAGCAAAACGCTTGTATCCATTCCCGAGGTGGTTGCAAATGTCCGGGAAACTTTTGAGGGTGAGCGTTTTATCAAAAGCATGAATGCGTATGATCAGGCTCGGGAGAGGTTTCAGAAAGTCAATACAGCCCTGAAAGAGCAGGCTGTATTGATGGTCAAAGCCTTTGGCGTGGTGGATCCGCTCACTCAGACGCTCTCTATGACGATGGTGGCGGTTGTACTGACCGTTGCGCTCTATCTGACGCAGCAGGGGATTATGAGCATTGGTGATATGGTGACGTTTCTTTCCGCCCTGATGCTGCTGACGCCGCCGCTCAGAAGTCTGTCCAGTTTTTTGGGGACATTTATTCAACTTGATTTGGCAACCAAAACGATTTTTGATTTGATTGACAGTACGCTGGAACCGGATAACGGGAAAGAGCCGTTTGTGGAAAAAGTCAAGACAATCTGTTTTGACAATGTTGAGCTTGTCTACCCCGATACCACTGATAAGGCGCTTGATGCCATAAATCTTACTGTGAAGGCAGGAGAGACGGTTGCGATTGTCGGTTCGACCGGGGCAGGCAAATCCACGCTGGTGAATCTCCTTCCCCGGTTCTGGCTTCCGACAACCGGAGCAGTCAGAATTAATGACATTGACATTAATCAGTTTGACCTCTCTGCTTTGCGCCGTAATATTTCCATGGTCAAGCAGGATGTGATTCTCTTTAATACCACTGTGCGGGAAAATGTCGCGTACGGTACCGGGATTGCTGACGATCAGCTCATCTGGAAGGCGCTGGAAGAGGTGAATCTTCGAGCGCTCATCGAACAGCTGCCTGAGGGGCTTGACACACATGTCGGCAACCTTGGAGATTCTTTCTCGGGCGGTGAGCGTCAGCGTATTCTGATTGCCAGGCTTCTGCTCAAGGATGCGCCGATTCTGATTCTTGATGAGGCGACCAGTGCACTTGATGCTGAAAATGAACGGCTGGTGGCTGAAGCCATGGGAAAACTTCAGACCGGCAGAACAACATTTGTTATTGCTCACCGTCTGACCAGTGTGAAAAATGCCGACAGAATCGTGGTGATGGATCACGGGAGAATTGTGGAAACCGGCACCTGGGCAGAACTTGCCTCGCGTGAAGGGGAATTTGCCAACCTGCTCAGTCTGCAGGCTTTGAAATAGGGGAAGATAAATGTCACTACGGCCTGATCCTATGCTGATGAGACTCGTGAGGTATTTTTACCCCTACAAGTGGTGGATGCTGCTGATTGCCGTCATCCTGATGATTTCCGCCGGTTCTTCGTCAGCCACAGCAACGCTGCTCGGCAAGTTTACCGACCTCGGGTTTTATCAGCAAAGTCTCAAATGGGTACTGCTTGCACCGGCCGCACTGATTGGTGTGTCGCTCGTTTATGCCGGCAGTGCGCTCCTCTCTAACGTTCTTCTGGTGAAGGTAACCCAGGAGGCGCTGTGCACGCTCAGAAATGATCTCTATGAGGCGCTGCTTCACTGGGACAGCACCTCATACCACGGTCTGAAAGCGGGTGAGGTCTGCTCTAAGTTTGCCAATGAAGCGACACTGGCGCTGCGTGATGCGAGTGCGAGCTTTATTGTGCTTGTGCGTGACTCGTTTCAGGTGCTGGGACTTCTGGGGGTGCTCTTCTGGCATGATGCGTCGCTCACACTGGTTACGATGCTGACTGCACCGGTTCTTGTTCTGATTATGCGCTGGATGAATAAGCGTATGAAACGGTTTACTACCGGCTCACAGACAGCACAGGGGCAGGTTGTCTCTGATGTGCAGGAGGCCTTCCGTCTGGTGCGCGATATCAAGCTTGCCAACACTTACGAGGCTGAAGAGAAGAAGTTTGAAAAGGACAATCTGCAGCTGCGCAAAATGATGCAGAAAACGCTCGATACGCAGAGCCTTTCCCGTCCTCTCGGACAGATCATCATCACCCTGATGGTTGCGGTTGTGGTATCCGTTGCGCTGATTGAAGCGCAGCAGGAGTTGCTCACCTTCGGTGAATTTGTCACCTTTCTGACAGCACTCCTCCTGTTGAAAACCCCGATTTCGCGACTGACCAATGTTTCTGCAACGCTCTCGACCGTTTCCGCCACGGCCAAGAGTCTTTTTGAGCTGCTCGACCGCCCGCAGGAAACGGATCAGGGGACTCACACTCAGGAAAGGGTAGAAAAGGGCATCCGCTTTGATAACGTGGCTATGACGTATCACGGGAGCGACTCGCCTGCGGTGAAAAACGTCAGCTTTGCAGTGAGCGCCGGAGAGCATGTGGCCATTGTCGGCGCTTCCGGATCCGGTAAGTCCACACTGGTCAATGCGCTGATGAGATACCTTCATGTGAGTGAAGGGGTAATCTCGATTGACGGCGTAGACATTCAGGACTGGTCTCTCGCGTCTTTGCGCGAAAATATCGCCTATGTGAATCAGAGTGCGTTCTTTTTTGATGACACAGTCAGAGCTAATGTGCTCTATGGACTTTCAGATGTCACGGAAGAAGAGCTCATCGGGGCGCTCAAAGCTGCGGAAATCTGGGACGAAATCCAGACGTGGCCTCAGGGGCTGGACACACCTGTTGGCGAGAACGCCTCAAAACTCTCCGGTGGTGAGCGTCAGCGTCTGGCTATTGCAAGAGCAGTACTCAAAAATGCGTCTATTGTGCTTCTTGACGAGGCGACCAGTGCGCTTGACAGCGAAACCGAAGAAAAAGTCACCCGCGCACTGGCCCGTCTGATTCACGGGAAAACTTGCATTTCTATTGCTCACCGCTTTTCCAGTATCCGGGGTGTTGATCGTCTGATTGTGATGCAGACCGGATTAATTGCCGAGATTGGAACGCAGCAGGAGCTGCTCTCCAGAGAGGGCGGCGTATACCGGCATCTGTATGAGCTGCAGACGCTCGAATAAAAGAGGGCGGTCGATGGCGGCTGAGACTGCCTAAAAAGCCAGAGTCAGCTGCTTTGCCTCCCGGTCAGCCAGTCGCTCAAACGGACTCTTGAAGTTCTGCTTCATCTGCCAGGAGTCATCGAGGTGGGCAGCGGCGGCCGTGATGGTGGCACGCCCGAAGCGTCCGTTGATTGAATCCATCACCCGCATCAGTCCCAGGCGCTTTTTTCTCGCCTCAATCTCTCCGGCTTCATCAAAGAGGGACTCGGGTTGCAGATCCGTTTCCGGGTCATAGGGCGTGAGTTCATCAAGCTCGATCCCGAGCTTACGGTAGTAGACCCCGGGTCGGAATGTTTTCCGGATCAGCTCACTCACCACGCCGGTAATAAGGCAGGTGTCCTGAGTCGGTCGGGCAAGGGCAGCACTCTGCAGAACCCGGTGCTGCGGCAGATCAGTGCGAAACGGATCCGTGCGGTAGTAGAGTGTCACACGTGCCGCAGCTGAGCCGTCTTGCCGCAGAAAGGTGCAGGCTTCATCGATGTGGGTGGCGGCAGCACTCAGCAGGGCGTCTATTGACGTGACACCGCGCCCGAATGTGCGGGAGCGCCCTACACGCTGCTGCCGGGGAGTCACAGGTTCAAACGGGAGGCAGGAAATGCCGGAGAGTTCTTTCTGAAGTCTTGCTCCCACCACACCAAAGGCTTTTCTGACGGCAATAGGATCCATCTCAACGAACTGCAGCGCTTTTTCAATGCCAAGCGCTTTGAGTCTGGTGCTCATTGCTGAGCCGATTCCCCATACCTCATCAATATCAAGCCAGGCGAGCGCCTTACGCTGACGCTCAGCACCCAGCGCATCCCAGTCAAGTACACCGCGAAACACGGGAAATTTTTTGGCAAGATGATTGGCAAGCTTGGCCAGGGTCTTGGTGCCGGCAATGCCCACGCAGGTGGGGATGCTGACATCCCTTAATACCGCATTGCGGATTTTGTGTCCGAGTGCGGTCGGCTCCAGTCCCCAGACGCCGTCGATATCCGCAAAGCATTCGTCAATGGAATAGACCTCAATGGCCGGCACACATGAGGCTATTGAAGCCATCATATCCGCGGAGATACGTTCGTAGAGCGGCATGTTGCTTGAGAAGACGGCGACTCCTGCCGCAGAGAGCTCCCGCTCGATTTTAAAAAACGGCATCCCGCGTTTAAAGCCAAGTGCCTTGGCCTCTGTGGTCAGAGAGACAATGCAGCCGTCATTGTTGCTGAGCACCACCACCGGTGCCGTGGCCAGATCAGGGCGGAAGATTTTCTCCACCGAGCAGTAAAAGGCATTGCCGTCGATCAGGGCGAATTTTGGCATGACAGATTCTCTCTTCTTAGGGGCACATGTACAGGTTCTTTACAAGATCCTAATACGAGAGAAGGGAGAAGAGGGTAGGAAATGCTTTGTTAGAGATCAAAAACAAATACCTTTATGGTGAGATGAAAATGCTGGAGAGCACTGATCAGTGAGGAAGTATATATGTAACCAACTGAAATATATGTGTATTAGTGGGATTTTTCAAAAGAGACCACAAAGAACTATGGCTCGTGTATGAGTGATTGATAAAATCAAAAGGATCACAATGATCCTGTGATGGAGTGGGCGAAATCTTTTTGTGATGAAGCTCAATAGTGTCTTTTTCTGGTGGCAAAGATCTCATGGGGAGCGTATTTTGATCGACAGTATCTTCTGAGAAAACCAGGAAAGATACTGCCTCTAGTGCTTAGATATGTGTTGGGACACAGTTTTTTCTATACAATAGATTGTCAGCAAACCCTCCTGTTTTTACTGCGTTTTTAGACATCAGAAATCATGAGAAGACCACTGCAAGGACAGTATCTCGCCTGTACCGTTAATGGTATCCCCGCAAGGAGCTTTATTCCCGCCGCACTTCCCCCGGAGCCGGACATCCGTGTGTCCGCCGATCTGACGCAGGCCTTTGATCAGGCACTGCTGGCGCTGGGGCACTTTAACGGTGTGCTGGCGACTCTTCGCGACAGAGACCTGCTTTTCTCGCATATGGCACGCCTGGAAGGAGTGCTTTCTGTAGCGATTGACGGCGTGGAAACCAGTGTCACGGATGTGCTCCTTGATCAGGTAGGTATTGCGCCGTGCGGCAGTCCTGAGGACGCCCAGGAGGCGATGCGTTACGCTGCCATGCTCGAGAGCGGGTTTAAGAGCATGGACAGTCAGCAGATTCTCACGCCCGAGTTTCTCTACGAGCAGGCAGCGGCACTTCGTGCGCCGGGCAAGACAGAAGAGAATGGTATACGCCAGACGCCGCTGATTCTCAATGCCGACAGCAAACCTGTCTGCATTGCACCACCCGAGACTGAAATTCCCCGGCTGATGGCCGAGTGGGACGGTTTTATTCACAGCACCTGCGGTTATTTTTCGTCTGTCCCGACACTGGCTCTTGCACATTTGCAACTGATGGCCATTGCACCTTTTGCCGGACGCAACACACAGATGGCCAGAGCGGCAGTGCTCTACCTCTTAAAAGAAAGGGGCATGCTCACTTCGCCTGTGCTGCCGGTGAGCTTCTACCTCTACCAGCACCGCGAGAGCTACTGGCAGCTGCTGAGAAGTACCCTCCTTGAAGGTGATTGGGAGCTGTGGCTCGCGTTTTTTGCCAAAGCCATCGAGGAGGGCGCTGTGCATGGTGCCAAAGTGGCGAAAGACTTGCAGACAGTACTTGACAGGGATATGGAGAGGATTGGTGCAGCACGTCACTCGGCATCCATGCTGCAGGTGCTGAAAGGCTTTGCCGTGCATCCCATGACGACTGGGGTGGAGCTGAGCGCATCCACCGGTCTCATGCCAATGACGGTGAATAAGGCACTTGCCAATCTGATGGAAATGGGACTGATCAAAGAGGTGACCGGCCAGAAGCGTTACCGGATCTACAGCTATGTGGAATTTATTGATGTGCTCAATGACGGAACCGGAATGCCGGTGTGCCACTAAAAATTATATAGTTATTTATTGAAAGGGGGGATTTTGGTATGTCTTTTGGTCATGATTTGAAGGAGTTGTTTGGTACAATTTCTTCAAAAGAATATGCTTTAAATAAAGAAAGGGAAATTGAAGCTAAAATACATAGTATAAGTGAGGATGAAATAAACTCGGGTGGTTTGGAAGAGTGTTTAGAATATTTTATTGAGAAATATTTTCCTAAAGCTATTTGTTTTGATGAATCTAAAATTGAAGCAAATATTAGAAAAGAAATGTTACCGGATAACTCTTCAGGAGATAACTATTATAAAGAAGGTTTTGCTGTAAAATTTACTATTCCTTTTTATGGCTCAGAGGAGTTATTTGAGGTAATTCCTAGTGAGCAATATTTGCACTTTAATTTTGTAGTTAAAAATTTTAAGGCACCATCTGGTGATGATCCTGGAAATTTTGTTATTGAAAAGGTATTTGCTGTAGACGAGCTTCCTGGAGATACAGAGTCGAATCTTGATTATGTAAATAAAAAGTTTAATGAAACTTTTGAAAAATATAGAGACATGGCAGACTGTGTAAATGCAGAGGTAATTCGTTTCTTGAACGGAAGTGTGAAAGAGAAAGTAAGGAGTCTGTTAAAAAAACGGCGCCAGAACGCCGTGGTGTTGTCCGACTTGGCGACTGCCCTGAATGTACCACTTACCTTGAAAATAGATGCACCAAATATAAGACCTATTACTTTGACTCCGCGCAAAGTGGGAAAACCAACAGCTAAAACTTCTTCTCCGGAATGGTGTATTCGTGAAGAAGATTATCTGAATATTAATCAAATTATATTTATGTACAGCACTGCTGTGGAGAAAACTCCTAACGCGTTTGTGGGTTTACAAGAGGAAGATATACGTGATCATTTGCTTGCTGTTTTAAATATTTACTATGATAATGCTTCTGGAGAGACGTTCAGAAAAGGCGGAAAAACTGATATATTAATTCAGTTTAATAACAAAGCGGCGTTTGTGGGGGAGTGCAAAATTTGTGGTGGGAAAAAGAAGTTTTCGGAAGCTGTTACTCAGCTTGTTAGGTATGCGGTGTGGAGAGATTTTAAGGTATCTTTAATTGTGTATAATAACAGAAAAAAATTTATGACTATTCTGAGAGCGATTGAGGGTTGGATAAGTGAAAATGCTGAATTGAAGATAGCAAAAGATAAAAACTATTTTATATGCAAATACAAAAATCCTGAGTCAGGTTTGGAGTATGAGTTGACGATTCTTGTTTTTGATATTTTTACTGAAAAGAATGTTATCAAACAAAAATAATGATGTTTTAGTGTATAACCAGCATAATATGTGCTATGCAAAAAAACGGCTGATTCCTGACGTTGGAGATCAGCCGTTTGTTTAAGAAGGTAGTGTTATCAGGTCTTGGCGATGTGAATACCGGCCAGACGTCCGAATGTGAAGATGTCGCAGATGGCATTGCCGCCCAGACGGTTGGTGCCGTGGATACCGCCGGTGACTTCTCCCACAGCGTAGAGATGCGGAATCACTTTGCCGTAGCGGTCAATCACCTGAGTATCTTTGTTGATCACAACACCACCCATTGTGTGGTGAACTGACATGCCGGCATAACAGGCCCAGAAGGGAGCCTTCTCGAGTTTCCGGAGATTTCTCGCCTTCTTTCCGAGGGGATCTTCCTTTGTGTCAACGCAGTGGTTATAGTCGGCAACGGTTTTGACCAGTGTTTCTACGGGAACACCCATTTTGCCCGCAAGTGCTTCAATGGTATCTGCCGTCCAGGCGTCACCGGTTTCAAGTCCTTTTTTCGCTCCATCCTGATGACCGGGATTGAGGGCGGCGAAGCCGTCAGCATCCACAATGGAAAAGCCCGTCTGATCCCGGATCGACAGTACAGCGTCTCTGATCACATCACGACGTTCGTCCTCAGCCACAAAGCGTTTGCCATCTTTGTCAACCATGATGAAGTTAGCAGCGTTCAGATGCATAATGACGCGATGTTTGCGACCCGGAGGACAGCCCGGGTTGCACTGGATGAAGTCCATGCCGACCGTATCGGCACCGATGTCCTGTAGCAGAGGAATGAGGTCTCCCGTTGAACAGGGCAGGTTGGTTGTGGTCAGATTAAGAAAACGCGGATCAAATTTGGCACGCATCTGCGGATTGGCTCCGAAGCCTCCGGCCGCAGCCACCACGCACTTCACAGCACGAACCGTATGAGTCTTTCCCTCTTTGTCCGTATATTCGAGCCCTGTTACCTCTCCCGTGAGGGGCTGGGCGCGGAAAATCCGAGTAACTTTTGACCGGGTTCTGATCTCAATACCGAGCTTTTTCGCCTCCGGCTCCAGCACTTTAATGTAGTCCGATCCTAGGGAGCCGTACGGGGCGTGGCAGCGCGGGTACAGCCCGCCATAAATCTGGTAGACCTTGGGCTGGAATTTCATTCCCATGCCTTCGAGCCATTTGAGAGCGTCGTAGGAGTTCTCCGTCATGGTTTGCACAAGCACCGGATTGGCCCGGTTATCCCCGCCGTTCATGGTGTTTTTGAAGTGAAGCGCCGGACTGTCTTCGATGTCCTGAGCCTTCTGACGGGGCGGGTCGACCGTGTTGAAGCCGCCACCTGAGATCGACGTGTTGCCGCCGATAAAAGGCATCTTTTCAAGAATCAGGATCTTTTTCACGCCATGCTGTGCAGCTGAGACTGCAGTGGCCAGACCAGCTCCGCCGGCACCGATCACCACCACGTCAAATGTTTCATCGAATTTTGCCGGTGAGGCGGAACACGGAGCCTGCGATGCAGAGGCCAGACCGGAAGCGCCCATGAGTGCACCAAGTGCACTGGAGCTGATGAATGTTCGTCGGTTAATTCGAGCCATAGTGTCTCTCCTTTGTTAGTGGTCTGAAAACATCATACGTCGTTAGTACATTCATAAAAATGATATATTTTTATTAAATCATGAAAATTATTTATTTTCGGAGTCTGATATGCTCGGCAAAGTTGACTGGGAGCTGCTGAAGATTTTTAAAACGGTTGCGGCAGAACGCTCTATGACCAGAGCGGCAGAGAAACTTTGTGTGACGCAACCGGCGGTCTCCCATGCCATCAGACAGCTTGAGGAGCAGTTAGGCTTCATACTTTTTCACCGGACGCGAAAGCAGCTCAGTCTTACTGCAGAGGGGGAGATTCTGTTCAGAGAGGTTACCCTTGCTCATGAACATATCGAAGCGGCTCAGGTGCAACTCGAAAGGCTGCACTCACTGGCTACAGGCGAGCTGCGGATCATTTCGCCCTTTTACCAGTTTCACACGTTCCTGCTGCCTTATCTGGAGGTATTCACCGGTCGCTATCCCGGTATCAGCATCCATGTCGGTCTGGAAAACAGGCGCGACGGCCTGCTAAAAGCTCTTGAGCAGGGGGAGGCAGATATTGCACTGATGGCTGCACCTGACACGGTACAGTTGCCAGACTGGGTTGTGGGCACTCCGGCAGCAAAGTTCCGGTATGTGTTTACCGTGAGCGAAAAATTTTATAAGCGAGTGACAAAGTCCAGACTGAGTCTGTCGGATATCAACAGTTTGCCTCTCATTTCAATTGGCCGCGGAAATAATATCCGTGACCATATGGAGAGGATCTTTGCCGGTGCCGGACTGAAACTTCGTGTGAGCACTGAGTGCGATACTCTGATGGAAGTGGAGGACTTCGCGAGAATCGGAATGGGGGTCGGTCTGACAATGCGACAGGTGCCGAGAGGGACAAGGGAAGATACCGGGCTTATTGAACTCGACGTTACCGGTCCTGTCAGCGTAGGCCGCTATACGTTGCTGCAAAAGCTGAGCGAGACTGAAAAACCCGCAGTAAGCGCTTTTATGTCACTCTTTAAGAACTCATACTCTGCATAAAGAAAGGGCTCCGGATATGTCCGGAGCCCTGACTTAGCTAATCAGAGAAAAACTCTTGATTAGAAGTTGTGGTTCAGACCAAAGAGAACCTGAGCGGCTTTGGTCTTGACAGCGATATCGCCGGTAGCACCGTTAACACCAACGGAGCCGTCAAACTTGCCGTAGGTGTAGCCGACACCGGTATAGACCGTGGTGCGCTTGGAGAGCGGGTAGGCGTGAACCAGACCGACACCGTAGAGGTTACCCTTGTCGAGTTCAGCAGTAACCTTGGCATCTTCATCATCAAGGCTCAGATCACCCTTGGAGTGAGCATAGTACAGAACACCGGTCAGCGTGCCGCAGGGCAGGTCAAACGTGGAACCGAGGCTCAGTGCATAGCCCTTGATGTCGCCAAGGCCAACCGTCTTTTCATCGAATTCAACGTTGGTGTCAACACCGCCGAAGGCGTTCATATGCTTACCATACTGCACGCCGAAGAACGGGTGAGCAGAACCGAGGTCGTAGTTACCACCGAAGCTCAGAACGAAGGAGTCCTGGTTGAGACCGCCATCGATGTGGGCGGGCTGGATGGAGTCAACCACAGCAACGAGGCCGAGGGGACCGTTCTGGTAGGTGGCACCGATACCCCAGTAGCGATCATTGTCGCGGGCAGAGGCTTCTTCAGTGCCGTTATTCTGGAAACCGTACTGAGCATAGAGCTTCAGGCCGGCCATATCAGGGGTCACATAGGCAACCGTGTTGTCATAGCGACCGGTGCCATGCCAGTAGCCGGCACCAATGTTGCCGACACCGCCGTCAAACACGTCAGCGTTGGCCTGGAAGATATCGAGCGTACCGGCGCCGGAGGAGAGGGCACCCATGCGGCCGGCGTAAACCGTACCGAAAGCACCGGAGACATTCAGGCTGGCTTCACGGTCGAAGATGCGGCCGTCAGTCTTCAGTTTGCCGGTGTCAGCGGCAAAACCGTTTTCGAGTTTAAAGCCGACAGAGAGACCGTTACCGAGTTCTTCTGTGCCCTTGAGGCCGAACTTGGAAGCACCGAGGTTGCCGCTTTCAAGACCGTAGACGTCTTCCTTGGCGGACACACCATTGACTTTTGCCTTGGCATATTCATAGGAAAGACCAAGGTCAGCAGTACCATAAACCGTCACGTTGGCAGCAGAGGCAACACCGGCTGTGGCAGCCAGGGTGGCCAGAACGAGCAATGTTTTTTTCATCATTAAATCCTTTCAGTCGAGGTTGAATACAGTTAAATAACTGGGGAAACTGTCTTCAGGTACAGGATTTTGAAACGCACGTCCGAAAAATGGTTACGATTTGCATTAAAGCAACAAAATTTATATGGGATGCGTCGGAACTAAATAGTCCTCAGGATCAGTACGGCTGACTTGAGGGGACGTTTGAACCACCGGAGCGTGTTTCAGCGGAATCCCCCAGAAAGAAAAAAAGAACGATTAACATGTCTGTTTGGTCAGAGGAATAATCCGGAGAATGAGAGAAAAATTGACAAACGGATCGCAATATTCAAATGAATATTCAATTGCGTAAATCCTCTCTATGAGAGGTTAACTGAGAAAAAGCAGGGGCTGTCAAACAAAAAAAGCTCCGGACGGATCCGGAGCTTCTAGCTTACTAATCAGAAATAATTCTCAGATTAGAAGGTGTGGTTCAGACCGAAGAGAACCTGAGCATTCTTGGTCTTAAGGGCAACGTCTTCTTCATCAACATATTTGCCGTAGCTGTAGCCGACACCGGAGTAGAGCGTGGTGCGCTTGGAGAGCGGATAGGCATGGACGAGACCTGCGCCATAAAGGTTACCCTTCTCGAGAGTTCCGGCGTTCTGGCCAAAGACAAAATCCCCCTTGCTGTGAGCATAGAAGAGAACGCCAGTGAGTGTGCCGACGGGGAGGTCGAAAGAAGAACCGAGGCTCAGAGCATAACCCTTGAGATTCGCCTCTTCAACAGTAGCACCACCGAACGAAATAGTGTCGAAACCACCGAAGGAGGTCATGTGCTTGCCGTACTGAACACCAACGAACGGGTGAGCAGAACCGAGGTCATAATTACCACCGACGCTGAGCGTGAAGGAGTCCTGATTGGCACCGTCAGCTTCATGAGCGGGCTGAACAGAGTCAACCACGGCGACGAGGCCGAGGGGGCCGTTCTGATAGGTGGCACCAACACCCCAGTAGCGGTCATTGTCGCGAGCGGAGGCTTTTTCGGCACCGTTGTTGGAGAAACCGTACTGGAAGTAGAGCTGTAGGCCAGCCATATCCGGGGTCACATAGGCAACGGTGTTGTCATAGCGGCCCGTACCGTGCCAGTAACCGGTACCGATATTACCGACACCGCCGTCGAAGACGTCAGCGTTAGCCTGGAAGATGTCCAGAGTACCGGCGCCGGAGGAAAGGGCACCCATACGACCGGCGTAAACCGTACCGAAAGCGCCAGAGACATTCAGGCTGGCTTCACGGTCGAAGATGCGGCCGTCAGTCTTCAGTTTGCCGGTGTCAGCAGAAAAACCGTTTTCGAGCTTGAAGCCGACGGAGAGGCCGTTGCCGAGATCTTCCGTGCCCTTCAGGCCGAACTTGGAGGCACCGTAGTTGCCGCTTTCAAGACCATAAACGTCTTCCTTGACATCACCAAAGGGGGTCTGAGTCTTGGAATACTGATAGGAGAGGCCGAGGTCGGCAGCACCGTAGAGGGTGACGTTGGCAGCCGAGGCAGCGCCGGCAGTGGCAGCCAGGGTAGCCAGAACGAGCAGAGTCTTCTTCATGATTTCAGTCCTTTGAAATTTAGAGGCGGTGACTGTCACCGCATGATGTTAGCGCTTAGCCCGGAAAACAAGAGAGCGGGCGAACGCGTTGAGGGTTATTGAAACATGATTACAAGGACTGTTTTTTGCTGTTGCAAAGATACAACAACCTAATTCTGAGACCGCCCAAATGTATTTAGGGTTTTTACCTAGTTGTCGTCAATAAGGAGGAATTGAAGTTAAATATCTATAAGTAAAAAGTCTTAAAAACGTAGACGCCTCAAGGGCTTACAGTCCTCCCCAGAGCTCTTTCCCGGAGGGGCAGGAACGAAAACTGAGCAAAAGACGGTTTGAAGAAGGGGAAAACAGAAAAAAAACGGCAAATTGAAAAATTTATTTACATTTTATTTATAAGGTAAATATCGTATATAAATAATCCGATTGCCGTTTTTTACGGCAAAAAGCGCTGGGCAGTGGTTCCGGAAACAGAAACCATGGGTTCGCATCATGCTCAGGAGTGTGGCAGCTGACAGTCTCTGAATGTCCGCAGGGGTTTCAGACTTAGCACAAGGGCAGAATCCCAGAAAGAAGGCAGACGGAGATCCCAGCCGAAAATGGTTTGTGAGGCGTTTTCTATCGCAGATGTGCTCAGGGCTGTCAGGTAAGTCTGCAGCAGCGAACCTCTTTTTCCGGGAGCAGCTTCATAGAGGCGCTCGACAATCATTCTGCCGAGCAGAAACCCGAAGGTGTACTGCCAGTCGTAGTAAAGAATGTCTGTGCGGAAAAAATGAGGTTTGAGTGCCCAGTAGTACGGGTCCATTCCCTGCACTGTGTCACCGAACCAGTTCTGCCAGCAGGTCTGAACGTGCCGGTTGATGCAGTCTGCTGTGAGCGGTGAGTGCAGGCGTTCGGTGAGCAGGGCTTTCATCAGCTCGTGCCTCATGGGCAGCCAGAGCAGTTTGTTTGTGAGACTTCGGAGCTGATTCCATTGAACCACTGCCCGGTGTGACTTTCCCTCGGCGTCATAATGCTTCAATACCTGTGCCATTCCGATTTCTCCGGCGGTTTCCAGTATGCTGTAGGGAATCCGTGGGTTAAACTGACCTTTATGGTTATGCAGATGATAGAGATATCCCACCGCAAAGGGATGGGCAAGCTGCAGTGCGCCGGCAAGACCGGAACTGAAATTGGCAAAGATGGCAACCTCTTTGCTGACAGGAAAATTTTCGCACCACGTGCCGCCGGCTTTGTTGGAATGCAGGCGGGCATCAACCCAGCGTTTGCGGTGAATGTCATCAGCAAACTGCGCAAAGTCCGGATCAAGTTGCGAATAGGCTTGTGAGATAAAGCTCAGCGTACTTTCGTAATTGCCGAAATCCTCGGAGGCGGGTTGAACCGGCGGGAGCGATGAGAGCAGTTCATGAGCGGGCAGACGTGTCAGACCACAGGCCTTTGCCCGAAGGGAAATACTTTCTCTGATGAGCGGTTTGTGCAACTCAAGCGCCTCGAAGAGGGCATAGTACGTTTGAGGTTCAATGCACTCCTCGGCAAAAGCCCGTTTCTGCAGAGCTTCTCTGCTGCTGGCGGTATTGGCCTTCACCGTGAGAGTGAGATTGAGCAGATCCGTAAAAAACATGAGGTGTTGTGAACACCAGGCGTTGCTGGCCCGCCAGACATTTTTTCTCAGCGCCGGGTCATCTGAGGATTTCAGTATCTGTAAAGTCTGCGAGTAACTCAGGTTCCTTGTTCTGTCACGGTCTTCAAACACCTGAATCCTGAAGGTGCTGAACAGATGCCGGTGCATGGCATTCAGTGTCGGCACCAGTGCGGCCACTGGAATCCGGTCGGATGCCTCATCCTGAGGTGTCCGGAGCCCCTCGTCGACAAAATGCTCAGATTCGCAGCCGCTGCTTTGACCGGTCAGCGCCTCTTTCGTACTCAAACGCTGCCAGAGCGCTTTAAGTGTTGCCTCCTGCTGATTGAGTGCAGGGTGAATCACAATGAGGGCCGTGCTCTGGGGATTGAGGCTTTCGTAAGCGCGAATGGCGGTTTTCAGTGAAACTATGCGCTTGAGCGCCTCTACCAGCAGATTGCGCAGAATTTTTGCCGCACTTTCAGTTTCACATGCTCCGCTTAACGCGGTGATGGAAACACAGTAGGCGTCAAGCTCCTGACGAAGCGCCTGCAATGCAGGGGAATCCCAGGTCAGTGACGGATTACCCAGCCATGAATTATTCACTCCGCTCATTGCGATCTCTCCCCCGAGGGACTCAACTGTGAACAAGCCCTCCTTCAAAGACTATGCCACAGGTTGTTTTTTTCTGTAAGGGCAATCTGCGGACAGTGTTTTACAGATAGGGAAATCCCTGAAACTGCTCGGGTAAACCCTGACTCGTCCCCCGGCCGGTCTGTGCTGACAGCAGGCAGCGCCGGAAAATCTCTTTTTCCATTGCACCTTCTCTAAGGGTTCATCCCAATCCGGACATGCAACTTCCCTTGCTGCTGTTGTGTTTGCCGCCCTCCGGGCGCATGATGAGAATATCCTCTTGTGACTTGAAGGGAGTAGGGCATCATGTTAGGAATTTCAATCGGAATTCTCACGATGATAGTCGTGGGCTGGGCGATTCTGAAGGGTAAATATGCACAGCTCGTGCTCTTTGCCAGTGGCATTTTTATGCTCCTGTGCGCAGTGGCACTTGATTTGGGACCGATCCTGCCGAAAAAAGCGCTTCCCACGGGCAACGACTATCTCAACGTGGTTGAGTTTATACGGTACATCTTCTCCACGCGTCTTGCGGATCTGGGTCTTCTGATCATGGTGATGGTCGGTTTTGCCAGCTTCATGACACACATTGGTGCCAATGATGCCTTTGTCAATATTGTGATTCGTCCGCTCTCGCTGATCAAGAACCCCTATGTTCTGGTGTTTATCGCTTTCCTGCTCGGCAAAGCAGTTTCAATGGTGATTACGTCGGCTGTCGGACTCGGTGTTCTGTGTCTGGCGCTGATGGGGCCTGCACTGGCGCATCTGGGGCTGAATAAAAAAGCGATAGGTGCGGTTTTTGTGACCAGCGGCGCCGCCTCCATGGTTCTGCTGGGCGGTACGACCGCCGCCTCAGCAAAGGCATGCGGAATCACGATTCTCGACTATGTGTTTCTCTACAAAATTCCCGCAGCGCTGCCAACGGTCATCTGCATGGGCCTTGCGCACGTGTTCTGGCAGCGTTATCTCGACCGCAAAGAGGGCTGGGTCTGTCAGGAACATCGCGGAGAAACACTGGTTTTTGAGGAGGAGGTGAAGTCTCCTTCTACTGCCGCACCCAGGATTTATGCGGTTTTACCTTTCCTGCCCATGGTTCTGGTTGTGCTTTTCAGCGAGTACGGCATCAAAGGGATCAAACTGCACATCTCTGCACTCATGTTTTTCTGCGTGATGATCGGTCTCGTTTGCGAGGCCATCCGCTGGCGCTTTGACTTTAAAAAACTCGCCGACGGACTGAAGGTTTTTCTGCAGGCAATGGGCAAATCCCTCACCGGCGTTGTGTCTCTGGTGATCGCCGCCGGGGTGTTTGCTGAAGGTTTCAAGGCCTTAGGCATGGTTGATGCGCTCGTGAAGATGGCCAATCAGTTTGGTGCCGGTGCAATCGGTATGTCCGTGCTCTTTGTCGGCATCACCTCGATTGTCACGATTATTGCCGGTTCGAACGGCGCCTCTTTCTATCCGCTGGTCGAAATGGTTCCGAAAATTGCAAAAGATATGGGCGTTAATCCTGTTGCACTGGTTCTGCCGATGCATCAGGCGAGCACAATCGTGCGTCCTCTCTCGCCTGTGGCCGGTGTTGTGGTGGCTCTGTCGGCGATGCTCAAAATGAATCCCATGGAACTGATCAAACGGGCAAGTGTTCCGTCGGTTGTCGGGCTTGTGGTTCACCACATCTTTGTGTTCTGGCTCTCCGTCTGACAGCACGATTTTTCAGGATACAGACCATGAAAACAAAAAGCGCTTATTCCGATGTGACATGCCCGCAGTGGCAGATGAAAGACGCCTACACAGAGGTTGACTCGGGAAGTTATCTGGCGGCAAAAACTGCGCTCGGGGAGATTAAAGCGAGGCTCGCGGATTGTCTGAGCGAGCTTGACACTCTCCGTGCTCAGACGCTCAGCACCCGGCTGTGTGAAGGGCTGCGGCTTTATGAGCAGGGCTCTGAGATCTTCACCTCCCTGCAGTCATTTCTCAAGTGTCTTGGCGCAAAAGATATGACACGCAAAGACATCGGGGTGCAGCAGGCCTGGCTGACCGATTGGTCTCTGGATTTTGAGTTGATCGCGCAGCCGATGTTTGCCCGGCTCGAGAGAGCATCAGCCAGCCCGCAGCAGTGGAAGGTGCTCACAGAAGATCGGACGGTTGCCGCCTGGAGCCGGGAAATTGAGCACAGGTCAAAGCACTGGGAAAAGGCTCTATGCGCGCAGAGCAGAGTGAAGTATGACGCAATGAAAGCCGGAGCACTCAATGCACTGGGGTCAGCACACAAATCTTTGCAGCAGTTCCTTGAGCTCGAGGTGAGGGATAAGGCAGGTGAGGTTCAGTGTGTGCGGGCAGCCAGACTCATTACGATTCTCAAAGGACATCCGGATCCGGTGCTTCGCCATAATACCGCCCGTGCCATGGAAAAGTTTTATGACGACCACGGGGAACTCTGGGCTCAGACCCTGAACACACTGCACGGCGTCCGGCTGCCTTTTCTCAGTGAGGCAGGACATACACCGCTGAGCGTCTCTCTATGGCAGAACCGTATGAGTGAACACGCTCTGCGCAGCATGGTGGACGCTATTGAGTCAAAGCTGCCAATTCTCAGGGATTCGGTCCACTACCGTGCGAGAGCAATGGGAAAGGATACGCTCGGATATGAGGATCTGCTTGCTCCGTGTCCGGACAGTCTGGTGGGCAAGGAGGAAAACACGGAAGGAATTCCTTACAGTGAAGCCCTCAAAATCATTTCAGAGGCGCTCAGTACAGTGTCTCCTGAAATGGGTGAGTTCCCCCAGATGATGTATCAGCGCGGCTGGATTGACGCAGTGCCTGACGAAAAGAAGATTGGCGGCGCTTTCTATGTACGGTTCAATGCGCTGAAAATGCCGCGGGTATTTTCGAGTTACACGGGCAGTCTGAGCAGTGTTTTGCAGCAGGCTCACGAACTCGGGCATGCCTTTCACTACTGGGTACTCAGAGATCTGCCGAGCGTTGAGACAGAGTTCCCGATGACTTTAACCGAATCCGCCAGCACATTTAACGAGGCGCTGGTAAGAGAGGCTCTGCTCGATAGAGTGTCTGCCGGTCAGAGGTTTGCCATGATGTGGCAGGAAATGAGAAGTGCTGCCAATTTCCTGCTTCACACGATGAGCCGATGGGAGTTTGAAATGAGGCTGTTCTTGGCGCTTCGGGGCGGCTACGTCAGTTCGGCGCAGATGCAGAGTCTTATGGTCGAGAGCTGGGAGAAGTGGTATGGCAGCAGCGCCTGCGCTGACCGTTATCTGTGGGCTTACAAACTGCATTTCTACAAAACGGATCAGTGGATCTACAACTATCCCTATACCGTCGGTTATCTGATAAGCGCGGCGCTGATGCAGGAGAAAGAACGTCGCAAAGAGGCATTCTATGACTTTTACCGGAACTTTCTGCGCGATACCGGGAAACTGGATGTGGACGGGATCATCAGAGAGCATTTCGGAATGTCCATGGAGGCATTCTGGGAAGGCGCACTCAATCGGGTTCTCAGGAGCATAGAGGACTTTAAAGCCTGTTTTGACCGGGACGGAAAACTCAGCGTGCCGGCGACGGACTCATTTGACCATGACTAAAAGGAGATTACTATGAGAAGCAGACAGACATTTGCAATGACCTCAGGCGTACTGAAAGCGGCGCTGATCGCAGCCGGCGTACTCTGTTTTGTCCAGACGCAGGCAGCCGATGTCAAAATCTACGGCCGTGTTGATACAGGTCTTCTGTATCAGAACCTCAAAGGACAATCCTCGTCTTATGAGCTCAAATCGGGCGGCCGCTCAACGCCGCGTATCGGTCTGTCCATTGTTGAAAAAATGGCTAACGGCATGGAAGCCAAGGTCTATCTGGAAAACGGCTTCAAGATGGATACCGGTGAGCTCGGTACTACCGGGACGCTTTTTGACCGTCGAAGTGTTCTCGCCCTCAAAGGAGCCTGGGGTGAACTCGGTGCGGGCAGGGCAGGGACTGTTCAGTCAACGATGGCACCGTACTCCATGGGCTCAATCAAATGGGATCCCTACGGCACGAGCTACGGGTTCTCTTCTGTCGGCTCAACTTTTGCCAACACCGGCCGCACAGATAACGGGCTGTTCTACCATACGCCGCTTATGAACGGTTTCAAGATCGGTCTGAGCTATTCTCTCGGTGACAAGGGAGATGATGCGGTTGAATGGCATCAGAAAGCGCACACTTTTGCCAGTGCAGTGAACTATATTCAGAAAAATCTCTGGCTGGGGCTCACCTATGCTCATATCGAGCCTAAAGATGAAGGTGCGGCAAGTCTGCCGCATGCTGATCTGGTGCAGTTCGGCGGCTGGTGGCGCTTTGTCCCGGAGTGGCGAGTCTTCTTCGGTACCGGGTACCAGCATAAGTTCTCCAGTGCCGCTAAGATGACCCGCAAAGTGACCCTTAACGGTGTCAGTATGCCGGATACTTTCACAGGAGCCAGTTATCTTCTCGGGGCGGACTGGATCCGCATGCCGCACAAAGTCATGCTGGGTGTGCAGCATTTCCGCGGGGATGCAGAACTGCAGGCAACCGAACTTCGGCGAACGGTAGCAAGCGCTGCCTATGAATATTATTTCCGCAAGAATGTCATTCTGTATACCGCACTTAACCATTCAAAGGTTTCCGGTGACACGATCTCGGCCGATAACAAGCTTGATGGTACTCAGCTCTTCTGCGGTTTGAATATCAACTTCTGAGAACCGGCCTGATATAAGCCTGCAAGAAACGCCCACCCTCAAACCCGGATTGTCTCCCCGCGGTTTGAGGGGGCGCATTTTCTGCTGCCTGCGATATGCAGGTCGAAGTATTTTATATTATTACAATTCTCAAAATATATGCGAATATAATCGTAAATCTCTGTGGGGTTAGATATCGACTTAATTTTTGCTTCTTATGTTGATAATAACATAAGTTAAGCCTTCTTATTTTTTCAATGTCTGTAAACTTTATGATGTACGTGATTGAGGCGGTTTTTTGTAAGAAACATGGAAAATTCCTTGTCTGAGACCGCCTTAGAACGGTTTCCTGGTGTCATATAACTAAGAATGGCAGAAAAGCTTGTGATCGTTAGGGTTTAAAACTAGCATTAAAGTACGGCTCTTGAGGCATATATGTGGAAGAAAAATCTGATTGAGAATTCCTAACCAGTTGATTATTAAGTATTTAAGTGATAGAAGTTA